>JACCDG010299910.1_pt1 | contig 24484 bp, 20 predicted proteins | sample 7442471 | NCBI WGS metagenome assembly JACCDG01 (sample SAMN15323444, study PRJNA562643) | freshwater metagenome | isolation source: river surface water | place: USA:Blue River Watershed | collected 2017-08-17 | reverse complement strand
CCTCCTGCGAGAGTTCGGACACCTCGGGCGTCACCCGCAGGTTGATCAGGCCGTCTTCGAGCACCGTGGGCATGAAGCGCAGGCCCACACCGAATTCCTTTTCTTCGAGCGTGATGGTGGTGGCGCCCGAACTGCTGGTCTGCGGCACCGGGATGTAAATGCGCCCGCCCGCCAGGAAGGAGCCCTCCTGTCCGTGGATGGCGGTGATGGTCGGTTCGGCCAGGATCTTGACCAGGTCCTTGTCTGCGCGCGCCGTCAGGGTGCCATCGGTGCGCCCGTTGCTGCGGGTGGCCCTCAGCGACCCGCCGGGGCTCTGGTTGGCGCCGGTGCCCACCGCGGTGCTGACCAGCTGGGTCAGCAGCCTGAGGGTGGTATCGCCCGCCACGCGCGTCATGCTCAGGTCCACACCCAGTTCGTCCAGCAGGTTGCGAGAGACCTCGGCCACCTTGACTTCGAGCATGACCTGCTGGGCGCTGCCCACGCGCAGCAGGTTGATGACTTTCTTTTCGCCCCCAAAGGCTTCGGCCATGTGCAGGGCGCGCTGGGCCTTGACCGCGTCCCGAGCCAGCCCGCTGAGCAGCAGGTGTTCGCCGATGGACTCGACCTTGAGCTCGTCGATGCCCGGCACCCATTCCTGCAGCTTGGTCTTGAGGGTGTCGGTGTCGGTGCTGACCGAGATGTCGTGCAATCGGGTGGGGCCGCCCTTGCCCCAGAGCATCAGGTTGGTCTGGCCGCTTTTGCGGCCGAGCAGGTAGACCTCGCGCGGGTGGGTGAGCACGACGTCGGCCACCTCGGGGTTGCCGACCGAGACACGCACGATGTCGTGGGGCAATGCCAGCAGGGTGGACTTGCCGGCCACCAGCCGCAGCGCGACGCCCCGTTCGACCGGTCCGGGCGGAGTGGTGGCTGCAGGGTGGCTTGCCGGGGTAGCGCTGGCAGCCGGGCGTGCCGTGCGGGCGGGCACAGCTTCAGGAGTCGAAGGATTGCTTTGCGCCAATACCTTAGCAGTAGGCGTGAGCAAGGCCAGAGCAAGGAGCAAGCCGGACAGGCGTGAAGGGGCAGGGCAGGGGGTGTGCAGCGTCATGTTGTCTCGCAGAAAAAGTGGGGGAGCAGGGAGAGCGGGAAAGGCTTATTGCAGGCTGGCTTTGACGCCGCGCAGGATCTCGGGCTGGGCTTCGGGCTCTGGCACAGGCGCCGCTGCAGCTTTGCGCACTGGCGCGGACTTGGCTGGCGGTGGTGGTGGCGCCTCGGCCAGCAGCACATCGCGCTTGCGTGCGCCCAGCGTGCTCACCGGCGCGGTGTCGCTCTGGCTGCGCAGCACCAGCGAGAGCGTGCCCACGCTGCGTGCCAGATCCATGCGCTCGGCTTCCGCGGGGGTGACTTCCAGCGTGACCGCGTTGACGACCCGGGGTTTGTTGTCCTGCGCGCCTGCGTCCTGGGCCACGGCCAGCACCCGGATGCGTTCGAGCACGATGCGCGAGATCGGCTGGTTCAGCGGGTCGGTGGTGTGCACCATCACATCGACAAAATTGCCCGGCAGGGCAAAGCCGGCCACGCCCACGATTTCATTGACCTTGACGGTGACCGCGCGCCGGCCCTCGTGCAGCAAGGCCGAGAGCCCGCCGGTGGCGCCATCGGGCGCCAGCCGCGCCTGCAGCAGCGGTTCACCCCGCAGCATGGCGCTGGTGATCACGCGCCCTGCAGCGTCCTGCGGGCGGGAGAGGCTGGGCGCCAGCGACTGCGCCGCTTGCTGAGGCCAGTGGGCCACGCTGAGCATTTCGGGCTGGAGCCGGGTGCCGGCCGGCAAATCGTGTGCGGCCACCAGCACGGTTCGGGTTTCCTGCAGGCCACGGTCGCGCAGCCATTGGGCAGCGACGGTCATGGCGGCGAGGCCGATGACCAGGGACATCAGGACCATCACAAAGGGACGAAGGTTTCTCATGACATGTTCGCGAAAGGGTCAGATTGTCAGAAGGGGAATCAGCTGGCCGTGTCCAGCGCTGCCCAGCGCAATGGCTACGGCATAAGGCATGCGCCGATAGACGCCGGCTTGAGACTGGCTCTGGCGCTGAGTACGCCAGAGCCAGTAAACGGCCATGAGTCCGCCGGCCATGGCGATGGACAGGCACAACGCGGGAACGCGTGACATGCCCACCAGCAGGCCGGCGGTCGATATCAGCTTGAGGTCACCTCCACCCATCTGGCGCATCAGATAAAGCGGTGCAAACATCGCACCGCTCATCAGTCCGCCTGTCAAGGCAGAGGCCAGGCCAATGCCGGATGGCCATGTGGCCAAAGCCATCGCCAGGCCAGCAACAGGAAGTAAGAGTCGATTGGGAATGCGTCGCCACGCCAGGTCTTGCCAAACGGCACATGCCATTACCAGCATGAGCGTGATCCAGGAAACCGTGCTGAGCGAAGGCATGCCAAGTGACCGTACTGATTGCTGCAGAACCTGTTCAGCCCGGCAGCGCAGCCACGATGGTTCCAAACAACGTATTCAGGTTGGTGCCGATCGCGCTGACGCTGCCCACAATGACGGCTGCAATCAGGCCGGCCAGCAGGCCGTATTCGACGGCGGCAGCGCCAGACTCGTCACGCGACAGTGCGCGCAGTTGGTTCAGAATTTTTTTCATGAAAAGGCTCCAGTGGTTCGGGTGTGTGGTTCTTCGGGAAGACCCTGCAGTGCCTCTGCCACCCTGTCTTGCAAAGGCACGTTTGCACTCTAGGTACGCTGTCCTGATGTGTCCGTGGGTTGGCAGACAAAGACACCCACACGCCCTGCGCAGTGGGTAAGGCAGCACACCGAGCACGCAGCAGGGTCTGCATAAGCTGCTGCTTCCACAACGGGAGGTGCCTTGATGACCGATCTGCTTGTTCTTGATGTCCAGCCATGCATGTGCGCTGCACGGCCAGCTCGCCGCTGCCGAGCGGATGCACAACGCGGTGCGGCGGCGGTTGAATTCGCGCTGGTGCTGCCGGTGTTGCTGGCGGTGCTGATGGGGGTGGTGGAGATGGGGCTGGCGCTGTACGACAAGGCGGTGCTGACCCATGCCAGCCGCGAGGGCGCGCGTGCCGGCATCGTGCTGCGCAACCCCAAGCTCAGCACCAGCGAGATCAGTGCCATCGTGCTGCAACGCACACAAGCGTCGCTGATCAGCCTGATGCCGGCCAACCCGCCCCAGGTTACTGTCCTGCAGTCCAGCCCGGCGGCCTACCCCAACACCTTGCAGGTCACTGTGCAGTACACCTTTCAGGGCATCGCACTGGGCAGCCTGATGCAGGCCATGGGCACGCCCTGGGTGATCCGCGCCACGACCGTGATGGTGCACGAATGAAGACCTCAGCCATGCTCCGGAGGAATGATCCGCGCCAGCAGCGCGGGGCCGTGGCCGTGCTGGTGGCGCTGATGCTGCCTGTGCTGATCGCCAGCGCAGCCTTTGCCATCGACCTGGCCTATGTGCATGTGGTGCGCAGTGAAATGCAAAACGACGCCGACGCCGCTGCACTCGCGGGTGCCCATGCGCTGGTGGATGCCGGCACCGGCAGCCTGCGCTGGAACGAGGCAGCCACCCAGGCGCAGCAGTCGGTGGCCTTGAACAGCGCTGCAGGCCAGGTGCTGCAAGATGCGCAGGTGCAGACCGGCTACTGGAACCTCAAGGGCGAGCCGACCGGCTTGCAGGCCTTGCCCATGACGCCCAACGTCTGGGATGTACCGGCCGTGGCCGTGACGATCCGCAAGCAGGAGGGTCAGAACCAGGGACCGGTACGCACTTTCTTTGCGCGCTTCTGGCAGGTGCTGGGCATCAACCAGCAGGTCACGGCGGCAGCCGCGCCGACCAGCCCGGGGATCATGCTGCCCGGGGGCCTGTTTCCGATGGCGATGGCCCAATGCCTGTACGACACCTACTGGAACGGCAGTGTTTACCCCCCCAGCCCTCGCCTGGACCCGGCCACTGGCAAGCCTTATGTGTTCAAGATTGGCTCTGGCTACCATTACGGCCTGTGCTCTTCGGGCGAGTGGAGTTCCTTGCTGGACGACAAGAACGACGTGGGCGTCATACGCCAGCTGATCGCGCAGGGCAATCCGGTCGACCTGAGCCTGGGGCAGAGTGTCTGGATTCAGCCTGGTACGAAATCCACCCTCTACCAGACGACCAAAGCCTGCAGTGCCGCCGGCGACCGCAGCTGCGAGTACGTGGTGGTGCCCACGGTCACCCAGACCGACAACCATGCCTTGTCACCCATCACCGGTTTTGCCTGCCTGCACATTCTGGATGCCAACAGCGGACAGAAATATGTACTGGTCGAAATGAGCAACCGTTGCAGCACCACGCTGTCGGGGGGCGTCGGTCCGAACTACGGGGTGCTTACCCCGCCGGGCCTGGTCAACTGAGCGTCAGGCTCATGAGCGGCGTTGCTGCCAGTGCACGGCAAGCCGACGCCCAGGACCGGCCACCACGCGCCATTGGTCGGGCTCTTCGATGATCTGGGCCTGACCTTCGCGCAGGTGAAGCGCCTGGATGCCCCTGGGCAGCGTCCAGGTCATGCCCTCCAGACTGTCGCTGCTCTGGGCATGCAGGCTGGCCATGTCTTCTTCATCGGGCGCCTGTGCGGACCACTGCACCGAACGCGACCCGGACGAGGGCCTGGACAGGTCCTGCAAATCGGCAAGGCCCTTGCCCTCAAGCGCTGCGGCCATCGATGGATCGGACCTTTCTGGAATCGGCTCGGCCTTTGAGGCGAGGTTTAAAACCACAGGGCGAGGTTGGCTGGCGAACGCGCCCACGCACAGCACCGTCAATGCGATCCAGGGGTTGCTCATCATGCTGGCTGCCTTGACGCGTGAATGGGGTGGAAGCCTGGCTGGCACAGAACCTCGGCGATGCGCTGCGCCGCCCGGCCATCGCCCCAGGGGGAGGTCGGCAACTGCATCGAGGCCAGGAGCAGGGGATCGGCCAGCCATTCGCAGGCCTGTTCGAGGATCTGGCGGGCGGTGGCTTCCACCTGTCGGGCGGCCCCTGCCTGCACCAGCGGGTGTGGCTGGTCGCTGCGGCCCAGGATCAGCACGGGTTTGTGCAGGGCCGATGCCGCCTGCTGCAGCTCGCTGCAGTCGCTCAGGCTGAAGTGGCTGCGCACGAGCAGGCCTATCCGGGCTGGATAGGGCAAATCGTTGGTGAGGTGCAGCCGCGAGAGGATCTCGGGCGACTGGCTGGCCAGCCCCATGTGCAGATGCGCCCGGGACCGGGGATGGGCGGGGACAGTCCAGACCACGCCCAGCTGCGGGTGCAGTTGCAGCAAGCCACCGATGGCCGCGGCCACGCGCTGCATGGGCGCACCCTGGTGCTGCGCCCCTTGCGTGCTGACCAGCAGCAATGGCTGCTGCGCATGCACTTGCAAAAATTGCAGCAGTTCGACAGGCAGGATATCGGTTGGGCCTGCGCGCTCCATGCGGTCGGCTGTCCACAAGGCGGCGTCGATCGCGGTGCTGCCCAGCCCATGCATGCGCTGGCTGTGAATGCCTTGCACCCGCAGATGGCGGCTGGCTTGCGCCGAGAACGGGAAGAGCCAGCGGGCGCGGTCGGCGATCGGGTCGCGCGCCGCAGATGCGCCGAGCGATTCATCGGCCGGTTCGCCTGCTGCCAGTTGCGCCACCGGAATGCCCAGGCGGCAAGCCGCCAGCGCCATGGCCTGGGCACAAGGCCCGGCGCCTTGCACCAGCACGAGCTCGGGGCGCAGGCGCCCCAGCAGGGGCATCGGATCATCAGGGGTCAGCCCCTGAGGATCTTGCAGGACCAGCTGGGCGTGACGGCTGAGTTCAAAAAAATCGCCAAGCGCGCCCAGTGCCTGGCTTTGCGCGCCAGCGAGCACGATGACCAGCCGCTGTCCGCGTGCGGCCAGTGCCTGGCACAAGGGGGCCATCTTCACGATGTCGGACGGTGTCGTCAGGCAGGCCAGATGAGACCGCATGTCGCTCCCCCCCTCAAGCCGCTGCGCTTTGGGCCGAAGCGCCTTGCGCCGATGCGGACCTGCCGGCAAACACGCTGCCTTGCAGTCGCGCTTCGATGCTGCCGTGCAGATGCACCGGACCATGCACGTCGATGACGTCGGCGCAGACGCTCACAGGCCGATCTGGCAGACCGATCACCACGCCGGGTGACAGGTGCAATCGCCCTTCGGCCCGGACCAGACCGCTGACATGGCAACCCTCGTCCAGCCAGATGTCCTGCTCGCTGAACAGGTTGCCCTGCACCTGGATGTCCGCGCCCAGTCGCAGGGGGCCGCGTGCTCGCACATCCCCTTCAATCCGTCCGGGGCCTTGCATGGACAGCCGCCCGCGAACCACCAGTGCACAGGGCACGAGCTGGCGAGCGGCGATGTCCAGATGCTGCCCGATGCGCCAGCCCCGCAGCCCCCAGGGGCGGACTCCGGCTGGCGGCTGCCAGCGCACCAGCCGGGCCGAAGGCGCAAGGGCCTCTGGCATGGGGCCTTGTGCAAAGACGATGTGTTGCGAAGGCAAGGTCCCGAAACGTGTGCCGGCTGGCACGTCCAGACTGCCCCACAGGATGGGATCGGTGTTCATGGGCCGCTTTCAGAAAGTGGACAGCCATGGTGGGCACCGCAGGCACTGGCGTCAGTGGTCTGCCGCACCGCTGTACGCCCGCGTGTGGGCTGGCCGACCCAGGTGAGCTGGGCCAAAGGGCCAGGCCATGCCCGCCGGCGGCGCCTGCGTACCGCAGGGTATAGACCGAGTGGCGAAGGCGAACTGATCTCCTGATGGATGGACGCCCGCGTGGCCAGTCACGAGCATGAACGACCCTGATTGCCATTTCAAAGGTCATGCCATGTTGCATTCTTCTGCCGCCCCAGTGTTCCCCGCGCCCGCCGGGCCCGTTTGGCCGTCCGATCGTCCGCTGATCTCGCACGAGGAGTGGCAAGCCTTGCTGTGCCAGGCCGATGCACTGCCATGGGACAAGAACGCCGATGCCGGCGACATGCCGGATGCCGCATCTGTGCAAGGGAGCCTGTCATGAACATGGTCCCCCAAGATTCAGCCCGTGCCAACCGCATCCTCGGGGCGCTGCCCATGGTCGATTACATGCCGCTGGCCTCGCAACTGGAGCCGGTGCGCCTGCAGGCAGGCCAGGTCATCGAGGCGGCCGGTGCGGCCAGCACGCATGTGCACTTCCCGGTGAGTTGCGCGGTGACCCTGGTGTCGGCCACGCGCGACGGCGAGATGTCCGAGCTGGCCCTGATCGGCCGGGAAGGGCTGGTGGGCGTGCCGGCGCTGTTGGGCAGCACGGGCACGGCGCTTCAGTCGGTGGTGCTGCGTCCCGGCCTGGCTTACCGCTTGCCGTCTGGCCAATTCAGCCAGGCGCTGCAGCGCTCATCGGCCATGCAGTCCATGGCCATGCGCTATGTTCAGAGCCTGATGGTGCAGATGGCACAAGGCGTGGTCTGCAGCCTGCACCATTCCGTCCTGCAGCGCTTGAGTTCCTGGCTGATGGTGCACCAGATGGTGACGGCTTCCGACCAGGTGCTGGCCACCCACGAGACGATTGCGCACATGCTGGGCGTGCGCCGCGAGTCCATCACGCAGGCTGCGGGCCTGCTGCAGGGCGCCGGTTGCATCTCCACCAGCCGAGGGCGGATCACCATCCACGACGGCCAGGGCCTGCGTGCCCATGTGTGCGATTGCTTTGACCAGATCGAGCAGGACCAGCGTCAGCTGTGGCAGGACCCGGTACACGAGGGCGCTGCGCACCCGGCGCTGGGCCACCTCGGACACTCCGCTGATTCAGGCGATGGTGAAGACCGCGCGCACCAGGCGCAGCCCACGGGGCGTTATGCCGACATCTACGACTTCGCTCCGGTCGGACTGCTCAGCCTGGACAGCCACGGCCGCCTGATCGAAACCAATATGGCGGCGGCCATCCAGCTGGGCATCTCCCGGTCTCAGTGCCAGCAGTACCGGTTTGTGGATTTTCTGCAGGTCGAGTCGAAACAGGCTTTTGAGCAATTCCATCAGGAAGTGCTCAGCGGCCGCTGCCGGCGCCATTGCGAACTGGGCCTGATGCCGGGCGTGCACCGCCCGGCGGCCGTGGTGCGCCTGGATGCCACGGTGGACGAAAGCGGTGAGGAAAACCGGATGGTCATGGTCGACATCACCGAAAGCCACCGCCAGCTGGCCCAGCTGCTGCACCACCACGGTCGTGATGGTTCGACGGCCATGCCCCAGCTCGACGGCGAGGCCTGGTGGTCGGCCGCGGTGGCCTCGGGCATGCCGGCGCAACCGCGCACGGCCAGTTACTGACTGGGCTGGCGCCCGTGCGCCGCCTGATGGCGGGTGTGCAGCGGCTAAGATCGGTGGGATGAAAACACGACAACTTGGCCCCTTTTCTGTCAGCGCCATCGGCCTGGGCTGCATGAACCTCAGCCATGCCTACGGCGCGCCCGTTTCCCGTGAGCAAGGCGAGCGCGTGCTGCTCGCTGCGCTGGATGCGGGCGTGACCTTTTTCGACACCGCCGCGCTCTATGGCTTCGGTGCCAACGAAACCCTGGTGGGCGAGGTGCTCAAGTCGCATCGCCGCAAGTTCACCCTGGCCAGCAAATGCGGCATGCAGGGCGTCACGCAGAGCGATGGCAGCAAGGTGCGTGTGATCGATGGCCGCCCCGAGACCCTCCGTCAGACCTGCGAGGATGCCCTGCGTCGCTTGCAGACCGATGTGATTGACCTGTATTACCTGCACCGCTGGGACAAGCAGGTGCCCATCGAAGAGAGTGTGGGTGCCCTGGGTGATCTGGTGAGGGTTGGCAAGATCCGGACGATCGGCCTGTCCGAAGTCTCGGCCAGCACCTTGCGCAAAGCCCATGCCGAACACCCGATCACGGCCGTGCAGACCGAGTATTCGCTGTGGACGCGCAATCCCGAAATCGGGGTGCTGGCGACCTGCCGTGAGCTGGGCGTGACCTTCGTGCCCTTCAGCCCGGTGGCGCGGGGCTTTCTCTGCGGTCCGCTGGACATCGACGCACTCGACGCCAAGGACATCCGCCGCACCATGCCGCGCTTTGCGCCCGACAACTACGCGGCCAACCTGAAACTGCTGCCGCCCTACCAGGCACTGGCGCGGGAGGCGGGTTGCAGCCCGGCGCAATTGGCCCTGGCCTGGCTGTTGCACAAGGGTCCGGATCTGATCCCGATCCCGGGCACGACCTCGGTAGCGCACCTGATGGACGACCTGGGGGCCGTGGATGTGAAGCTGTCGGCCGATCTGATGGCGCGCGTGGAAGACCTGATCAACGAACGCACCGTGGCCGGCGACCGCTACAACGCGCAGGCCAACAGCGAAGTCGATACCGAGACCTTTGCTTGACCCGAGCATTCATGGATTGCCCGGTCAAGCCGGGCAATGACAGCAGGTATTGGATTGCTCGACCGACTTGGGCAATGACATAGAGGGCGCTGTATTGCCCCATCGAGTCGGGCAATGACTGACGCAGGAGATGTCATCCTCGGGCTTGACCCGAGGATCCATGGATACCCAGTTCAGGCCGCGTCAGGTTGCTGGCTTGGCGCCGCCTTCTGGAAGGCTTCGAGTGCCATACAAGCTTTTTCCACGGCCATGATCAGCGGCCATTTCGTCAGATCCACCTTGAAGCGGCGTGCGCTCTCGACCTGCGGAATCAGGTAGCAGTCGGCCAATGTCGGTGCGTCGCCATAACTGAAGCGGCCGCGCTGGGTGTCGGCAGCCAGTAGAGCTTCGTAGGCGTCAAAGCCGGCGCTGATCCAGGTGCCGCACCAGGCGTTGATCGCGTCTTCGTTGGCGCCAAAGCTTTTGCGCAGGGTCTCGAGGATGCGGCGGTTGTTGATCGGATGGATGTCGCAACCCACGATGGCGGCCAGCGCACGCACACGTGCACGGCCACTGGCGTCCTGCGGCAGCAGGGCCGGGGTCGGGTATTGCTCTTCCAGCCATTCGAGGATGGCGGGCGACTGAATCAGCACTTCGTTGCCCGTATCCAGCGCGGGTACCAGCTGCTGCGGATTGACGACCTTGAAGGCGTCTTTCAGGTGCTCTTCCTTGCCCAGGTGCACCGCCACGTATTCGGTGGACAGGCCCTTGAGGTTGAGCGCGATGCGCGTACGGTGTGAAGTACCGCTGCGCCAGAAGTTGTAGAGCTTCATGGGTTTCCTTGACGACAAAAAGAGAGGTTCAGGCGTGGACCGGGTCCCATTGTGCGCTGCGCGACAGCGGCACGAGCAGTGTCAGCGCCACACCCACCATGGCGAGTCCGGCCAGGATGTAGAAGATGGTGTCCAGCGGCAGGCCGGCTGCGATCAGGGCGCTGCCCAGCATCGGTCCGCCAATGCCGCCAATGCGGCCAAAACCTGCGCACCAGGCCACGCCTGCCGCGCGCACCTGGGTGCGGTAGTAGTTGGCCACAAAACCGTAGATCAGGGTTTGGGTGCCGCTGGTGCCCAGGCCGACGATCGCCACCACCGCCAGCAGCGCGCCCAGCGGAAAGCTGAAGGTCAGCACCACCAGGGCCAGGGCGCCGGTGGCAAAGCTGGCCGCCACCACCGGCTTGGGGCCGAAGTGGTCGGCCGCGCGCGAGGCGGCCATGGCGCCAAACAGCGAGCCGCCGTTGAGCACCGCCAGAAAGGCCAGCGAACCCTTGGCGTTGTAGCCGGCGCGCAGCATCAGTTCGGGCAGCCAGGTGTTGAGCGAATACACCAGCAGCAGGCCGGTCGCGCTCATGCAGCCCATCACCAGCGTGGGCCAGAGGTAGTAGCTGCTGAACAGGCCGGCAAAGCCGCTGCGCATCGCAGGCTTCGGTTGGACTGCGCCTGCCAAGGCCAGTGTGTCTGCATGGCTTGCGGGCAGCGGCACGCCAATGCGCTCGGACAAGGCGCGCGCCTCCTGGATGCGCCCGCGTGCGGCCAGCCAGGCCACGGATTCGGGCATCTTGAAAAAGGCCAGCGGCAGCAGGGTGACGATCGGCACGGCACCGATCCAGAACATGCCGCGCCAGCCGATGTGCTGCATCAGCCCCATGGCCAGCAGGGCAGACAGCATGCTACCCAGCGGGATGCCGCCGTTGCAGATGGCGATGAACAGGTTTTTCTTGTCACGCGGCGCGTATTCGGCCACCAGCGCGGCGGTGGTCGCCACCAGCGAGCCGATGCCCACCCCCGTGAAAAAGCGCATCCAGCCAAAAGACGAGGTGCTGCTGCTCATGGCGGTCAGCCCCATGCCGACCGAGAACCAGGCGTAGGACGCAAGCATCACCTTGCGCCGGCCGATGATGTCGCCGACCGAGCCGGCCAGCAGCGCGCCGAGCGCCATGCCAAACAGCGCGTAGCTGCCCAGCGCGCCAGCGGCCTGAGGTGTTACCGGACCGATGTGGGAGGCGTCGCGCAAAAAAGTGGACACTACGGCGCCGTAGACCACGAGGTCGTAGCCATCAAAGATCAGGCCCACAGTGGCGAGGGCGAGGATCCACCACACGGTCCGCATGCGGCGGGCCTCTTGTTCAGCGGTTGGTTGGAGGGTGTTGGTCATGGTCAGACAGGCCAAAAAACGCCCGCACCCCGGCGTGCAGCCGGGGTGAAAGCGTGTGACGAAAAGAGGGGATTTACTCGGCAGCGCCGATGCTCAGGGCGATTTCGGCCACGCCTTCGACACGGCCGGTGATCTTGTCGCCTGGCACCACGGCCCCCACGCCTTCGGGGGTGCCGGTGTAGATCAGGTCGCCGGGCTGCAGGTGGTAGTAGGTGGACAGGTCGGCGATGATTTCGCGGATGTTCCAGATCAGCTTGTCCACATTCGACGACTGCTTGGTGGCGCCGTTCACTTCCAGAGCGATGGCACCGTTTTCGATCACCACGCCGGGCATGGGCACGATCTCGGAGCAGACCGAGCCCTCCTCGATGTCCTTGCCGGTGTCCCAGGGGCGGCCCTTGTCGCGTGCCACCAGCTGCAGGTCGCGGCGGGTCATGTCCAGGCCGGCGGCGTAGCCGTAGACCAGCTCATGGGCGTTGGCTTCGCTCACACGGAAACCGCTTTTGCCGATCGCCAGCACCAGCTCCATCTCGAAGTGGTAGTTGCTGGTACGGGGTGGGTAGGCCACCACGGCAACATGGTCCACGCCGCTTTCCACCAAAGTCTGGGGCGACTTGGTGAAGTAAAAAGCCTGCTCGACGCTCTTGTCGACGGGGCGGCCCATCTCGACGGCGTGCGCGTGGTAATTGCGGCCGACGCAGAAGATGCGGTTGATCGGGAAGCGCTCCTGTTTACCGCGAATGGGCAGGGACTGGACGGCGGGTGGGGTGAAGAGGTAAGAGGTCATGGGTTTGCTTTCAAGAGGTCATGGCCCGGCTTGATCCGGCCATCCATGGATCCTCGGGTCAAGCCCGAGGATGACAGAGAAAAATTTCAACCCCGGTTTTCGTAAACGCCCAGCTTGCGGTGCAGCGGGGATTCGTCGGCAATAAACACGAACGACGGCTGGTCGGCGCGCAGGTTCTTGAGCGTCACGGCTTCATAGCCTGGTGCGCAGCAGGTATCGGCTTCGACCATGTTGAAAGTCTTGTCGACGACGCTGGCCTGCACCTGGCCTTCGATGACGTGGAACACCTGGGCGGGCGAGCGTGCGGGCAGGCGCAGGCTCTGGCCGGGGCGCAGCATCAGGGCATAAAAGCCCAGGATGTTTTCGGCGTCACTGCCGGTTTCTGGGTTGATGTAGGTGACCTGCACGCACTCCTGCGCCGGATCGTCTGAGGCCAGGGCCTGCAGTGCGGCTTTGGTGTCGGCCCAGGGGTAGCGCAGCATGGGATAGGCCTTGCTGCTGCGGTCGAACATGCGCGTGGGCGCCACGCCTGAGCGGGTGTTCTGGCGGTCACCCTGGCCTGGCTTGACGGTTTGGCGGTCGCCATTGATGTGGTAACTCGCCTCCATGTAATAGACCAGCGGCAGGTCCAGCACATCGAGCCAGACCACCGGATCGGTGCCGTCGTGGCCGTGCTCGTGCCAGAGGCCCGTGGGCGTCAGGATCAGGTCACCGCGGCTCATGGGGCACTTCTCGCCGTCCACCGTGGTGTAGGCGCCTTCGCCTTCGACGATCATGCGCACGGCATTGGGTGTGTGGCGGTGGCTGGGCGCCCACTCGCCGGGCAGCAGCAGCTGCATGCCCAGGTACATGGCGGGGCTGGCCTTCATGTTCTCCAGGCCGTGGCCCGGGTTGGCCAGCACCAGCACGCGGCGCTCGGCTTTTTCAATCGGCGTCAGCTCGCCCGCCTGCAGCAGCAGGGGTTTGAGCGTGCTGTAGGCCCAATGCGTGGGTTGGGTCTGGCGTGTCGGCACCTTGGGCGGCAGCACGGCGCGCAGGCTGGGCCACAGCGGCACGAGGTTGAGGTTTTTGAGGTCGTCGCGGTACTGCTGCGGCAGGTCTTCGAGTTTGCCAAGATCGTTCATGTGGGTCTCCTGAATCAGCCTTGCTCGAGGCAGTTGTTGACGTTCCAGCCGTAGAGCCATTCGATCGCATCGTAGAAGCGCTCTTGCGTGCGGCCTTTCCACAGCGAATTGCGGATCAGGCGCTCCACGCCAGCAGCGTGGTACAGGCGGCCCATTTCGCGGCCCGAGAGCACGATGCGTGCGGTGCGGGTGATGCGGTTCTTTTGATACAGCTGCAGGGCGGCGTCCCAGTCCTTGTTGCACACGCGCAGGGCTTCGCCCAGCGTGACGGCGTCTTCCATGGCCATGCAGGCGCCCTGGGCCATGTATTGCGTGGTGGGGTGGGCGGCATCGCCCAGGATGGTGGCGCGGCCGAACACCCAGTTGCCGATCGGTTCGCGATCGGCGGTGGCCCAGCGGCGCCAGGTCTTGGGCAGCTCGATCAGCTGGCGGGCCTTGGGGCTGATGCCCCGGAAGTAGCTTTCGACTTCTTCCTTGGAGCCGTCGGTCACGCCCCATTCCTCCTGCTGGCGACTGTGGAAGGTCACGACCACGTTGTACTGCTCGCCGCCGCGCAGCGGGTAGTGCACCAGGTGGCACTTGGGGCCAGCCCACAGGCTGGCGGCGTTCCATTGCAGGTCTGTCGGAAAGTCCTTCTTGTCCACCACGGCGCGGTAGACCACATGGCCGGTCACGCGGGGCGGGTCGTTCACATACTGCTGGCGCACCACCGATTTGCCGCCGTCGGCACCGATCAGGGCCTGGCCGGTCCAGCGCTTGCCGTTCTGGTCGATGGCGGTCACGGTCTTGTGGGCCTCGTCCTGCTCGACCGAGACGATGCGGGTGTTGGTGTGGAACTGCACTTTGCCGGTTTCCTGCGCTCCTTCAAGCAGCGACAGGTGCACGTCCACGCGGTGGATCACGGCATAGGGGTTGCCAAAACGCTTGCGGAAGGCTTCACCGGTTTCGATCTTGCCGACCTGGTACTCGTCGATGGCGTCGTGCATCACCATGTAGTCGGTGTAGACGGCGCGGCCACGGGCCTTGTCGCCCACACCCAGCGCGTCAAAGGCATGGAAGGCGTTGGGGCCGAGCTGGATGCCGGCGCCGATCTCGCCGATCTCGGGGGCTTGTTCCAGCACGGTCACCTCAAAACCCTGGCGCACCAAGGCAAGAGCGGCGGCCAGCCCACCGATGCCGCCTCCGGCAACGATGACGGGCAGGGAATTCGAAGCAGGGTTCATGGGATCTCCTCGGGCGTGGTCAGGCACACGCTTTGTGTGCATATGATAAGTATACTTATCAAATCGACGCCTGACCAGGGGTTGCTGAAAAAATACGGGTAAATACCGAGATTGAACCCGACCCCGTCCCTTGCCAAGGCGCGCTGGCGCGGGGGCTTCAGGGGCTTGCAGCGACGTCCGGTACCACTTCGGCCGACCGGACCAATGCCTGATTGACTTGCCCGATCTGGTCTTCGCCCAGGCCGCCGGTCAGGGCCTGCAGGCGCACCTGTGCCAGCAGGTAGGCGAGGCGCTCACGGGCGAGCTCCAGCACCGCCTGGCTGAGCTGCTGCTGCGCGTTGAGGATGTCCAGCCTCGACCGCACGCCGGCGGCCAGCCCCCGCTCGCTGGAGACCACGGCCTGCTGGGCCGAGCGCTCTGCCTGCTCCAGGGCCTGGATTTTCTGCACGCCCTGTCGCACGGCCTGGAAGGCCATGCGCACGTCGTTGCGCAGCTGGCGCTGCTCGGCTTCGAGCTTGTGCTGCGCTTCCTCGCGCGCGGCGATGGCCTGGCGGACCTGCGCGCTGATGCCGCCCCCGGCGTACAGCGGAATGTTGAGCGACACCCCAATCTGGGTGTTGCGGTAGGTGGCACTGGGGTTGTAGATGCTGTCGCGGTCGGTCACGCTGCGCTGGAGGATCGCGTCCAGCGTGGGTTGGTGACCTGCCGAGAGACGGTCGATGTCGGCCTGCAGATTGTCCACTTCTGCTTTGAGCGCCGCGATCGTGGGGCTGCGCTGGGCGCCCAGTTGCCACCAATGCGCCAGGTCGTCAGGCTGCGGCGCGACCAGGTTCAGGCTGTTCACGTGGAGTGGCCGGATGCGTTCAAAGGGTTGGTGGATCAGGGCCTGCAGCGCCTGCACGGCCTGGGCCACGCTGTCGCGGGCGACCGCCTGCCTGGCCAGGGTCAGGTCCAGCCGGGCCTGCGCATCGTCCACATCGGTGCGGGTGCCCTGGCCTGCAACCAGCGCGCGCTGCGCCGCCTGCAGCTGGGTGCCGATCACCTGCGCCTGCGTCTGCAGCTGCAGCTGGCTTTCACGGGCGAGCAGAAGGTCAAAGTAAGCCTGGGCCACCTTCAGCCCGGTGTCCTGCTCGGCTTGAGCAAACGTGGCCTCGGCCTGCACCACCATCGATTCAGAGCGCCGGTAGCCGGCCCAGGCCGCGGGCCGGTAAAGGGGCTGGCGCAGCACCAGCGCGCCCGAGCGGCTGGTGTAGCGCTGCTGGTTGTCCACCTCGATGCCGGAGACGGGGGTGCGGGTGCTCAGGTCGTTGCGGTAGTGGCTCCAGTTCAGCGACGCGCTGGGCAACAGTTGCGCCTGGGCGATGGCCCGCGCCTCGCGCCCCGCTTCGGCGGCAGCCCGTGCGGCCAGCAGCTCGGCATTGCCGCGCAGGGCGGCCTGGTAGCTTTCGAGCAGGTCAATCGCGCAGGCTGCCGGGGCCGCGCCACCCAGCGCGAGAGCGATCAGCGCAAGTCCCGTCAAGCGGCGACGGACCGGGGCAGGGAGCTTGTGCATCGTCACTCTTCCTTCATGGCGCTGGCCATGCGTTTGACCAGGGGATGGAGCAGGTAGGTCAGTAGTGATCGCTCGCCGGTTTTGATGATGGCTTCCACCGGCATGCCGGCCTGCATCTGCCGCCGGCCAAGCGTCTTCATGCCCTGGGGCGTCACGGTGATGCGGGCCAGGTAATAGCTGACCGGCCCCGAGCCCAGGTTTTCGGTGATCAGGTCGCGCGAGACCGAGCTGAGCTGACCCTGCACCACCAGCGAGGGCGAATGTGCGAAGGCGCTGAAGCGCAAGTCGGCCGGCAGATTCAGGTGGACGCGATCGATCAGGTGCGGCGGGATGCGTGCTTCCACCACCAGAGACTCGTCCAGCGGCACGATGTCCATCAGCCGGGCCCCCGGCTGCAGCACCGCGCCCACGCTTTGCAGCTGCAGGCCCACCACCTGGCCCGAGACCGGCGACTTGAGTTCGGTGCGCCCCAGCTCGTCGGTGGAAGAACGGAACTTTTCGCGGTCGGCCTGCAGTTCCAGACGGATCTGCGCCAGCTGCGTGTCCACGTCCTTGCGAAATTCCTGCCGACGCTGGTTGGCGCGCTGCTGCAGCTCCGAGATGCTGCGCGAGGCCCGCTCGATCTGGCCGCTGAGCTCGGCGATCTGCCCCTGCGAAGCCGCGGCCATACGCTCCAGTTCCATCTGGCGAGACCGGGGCGCATACCCGTCGCTGACCAGATCGCGTACACCCGAGAGCTCGTCCTGCAGCAGGGCCAGCTGCTGGCGCTGGCTGCCGAGCTGGCCTTCGGCGCCCGCCTTCTGCGCGCGCTGTCCGCGGATGGACTCGTCAATCCCCTGCAGTTCGGCTTGCAAGGCCTGGTGCCGCGACACGAACAAGGCGCGCTGTGTGGCCACCTGCTGCTGCACCATGGGCTCTTTGGAGTCGAGCACTTCGGCATCGAAAGCGACCGTGGATGCGCCATGCTGCTCGGCCAGCAGGCGCCCCTCGCTGGCCAGCATGCCCAGGTAGCGCTGCCGGCTGGTTTCAAAAGTGGCCAGGGTGGCCGAGGCGTTCATGCGCGCCACCACCTGGCCAGCTTCCACCACCTCGCCTTCCCGCACCAGGATCTCGCTGAGCAAGCCGCCGGCCAAGTGCTGCAACGGCTTGCGCTTGGTGTCGATGCTCACGGTGCCCTGGGTGGGCACGCCCTCATCGAGCGGTGCCAGTGCGGCCCACAGCAGAAAGCCGCCCAGACCGATCCCCAGGATCAGAAGACCCAGCCGCATCGGCTGGCGTGTGTCGTGGGGCAGAGCAGGCTCGCTCTCCCATGTGCCGGGCGAGCGGGTCTGCAGCCCGGTGGAGCGGGGCGGGAGGTGACGCAGTTCTGGGTTCATGGCGTTTCTTGTGCAACGGTGGGGGGTGTGGAGGGGACGGGCTGGCGCTGTCTGGCCGAGAGTTGGCGAAGGACCTTGTCGCGCGTGTCCTGCATCAGCACACGCCCGCGCTCGATCAGCACCAGCCGGTCGGCCGCTTCGATCAGGCGGCCGCGGTGGGTGATCACCACCACCGCCTTGCCGGCCTGGCGCTGCGCGTCGATGGCCTGCAGCAAGGCCGCCTCACCGGCATCGTCCAGATTGGAGTTGGGTTCATCCAGCACCAGCAGCGCCGGCTCGCCGTAGAGCGCACGCGCCAGGCCGATGCGCTGGCGGTGCCCGGCCGACAGCTTGCTGGCGTACGCGTCCAGCGGGGTTTCGTAGCCCTCGGGCAAGCGCAATATCAATTCATGGATGCCTGCCGCCTGCGCCGCCTGCACCACACGCTGCGGATCCACGGTGCCGAGTCGCGCGATGTTTTCGGCCACCGTGCCCGCCAGCAGCTGTACGTCCTGCGGCAGGTAGCCCACGTGGCTGCCCAGCTCCTGCCGGTCCCAGGCCCCCAGCGGTTCTCCATCCAGCAGCACCTGCCCCTGGATGCCGGGCCAGATGCCCAGCAGACAGCGCGCCAGGGTGGACTTGCCCGAGCCGGAGGCGCCCAGGATGACCGTGAGCTCGCCCGGCCGGCATACCAGATGGATGTCTTGCAGGATGGGCTGCTCGCGGCCCGGGACTGTGGCGGACACGTTCGACAACTCGATCAGCCCCCGCGGCGCCTGCGGCAACGAAATGCCGGTGCGCTCGGGGTGCGCCGCCAGCAGCGCATCGAGCTGGCGCAGCGCATGGCGTGCCGAAAAAAAGGCTTTCCAGGTGGAGGCCACCACCTGCACCGGCTGCAGCGCGCGGCTCATCAGCACATTGGCGGCGATCATGCCGCCCACGCTCAGCTCGCCATGGATGACCAGCCAGGCGCCAGCGGCCAGCGCCAGGCTTTGCTGGGTGTACTGCACAAAGCGGTGCACGGTCTGCTGCTGCCGCACCCGTTGCTGCAGCTGGTGCGCCGCGCTCAGCTGCTCGTGGTGCATCTGCAGCCAGCGCTGGCGCAAGCCGCGCAGCATGCCCATCGATGCCACCACATCGGCGTGGTGCAGCTTGGACTGCACATGGCCCGAGAGCGCCTGACCGTGCTGCTGCACGCGCTCGGCCAGTGGCGACTGCGTGCGCTGGTTCCACCAGGCCATGGCCAGAAAAATGGCGACGAACAGCAGTGACAGCCCGCCCAGCAGCGGGTGCAGCAGCCACGAGATCAGGATGTACAGAGGCGTCCAGGGCAGGTCCAGAAAACCCAGAATGCCTTGCCCGGTGAGGAACTGGCGCAGTTGCAGCAGGTGCTGCAGGCCATCGGCAGGCTGGTTGCTGGGGCGGGCCAGGGCGCGCTCGAACAGGGCATGGAAGATGCGGGTGTTGACGGCTTCGTCAAAGCGCACGCCGGCACGCACCAGCAGCTGCGAGCGCAGCCACTCGGCCACTGCGATCATGGCGATGAAGAGCAGGGCCACCGAAGAAGCGGCCAGCAGCGTCAGTTCGCTGCGGCTGACCATCACGCGGTCGTAGATCTGCAGCATGTACAGCGTGGGCGTGAGCGTGAGCAGGTTGGCCACAAAACTGAAGGCGGCGGTGGCCAGCATCTCCTGGCGCAGGCGCCACAGCACACGCAGCAAGGGGGAGTCGAATCTCTGTTGCCAGTTCATGCCGTCTCCAGACTGGGGGTGCGGGCGCCATTGGCCACCTTGGCGGGTGCCTCGCCCTCTTTGGCCAGCGAGGCGAGCACCGCGTCACGCGGCCCCAAAGCCTGCACGGCGCCATCGCGCAGCACCATGACGGTGTCGGCCACGGTCAGCATGGACGGCTGATGCGTCACCAAAATGGTGGTTGCCCCGCGCTGCTTGAGCCCGCGCACCACCTGCAGCACCTCCGCCTCGCCCTCCTCATCGAGGTTGGAGTAGGGCTCGTCCAGGATCACCAGGGCTGGATCGCCGTAGATCGCACGGGCCAGCCCCACCCGCTGGCGCTGGCCACCCGACAGGAAGGCTCCGGCCGGACCGATGGGGGTGTCCATCCCCTGGGGCAATTGCGCGATCCAGGCGTCGAGCCCTGCTGCGTGGCAGGCCGCCTGCAGCCGCTGCGGATCGACCGGCCCGAAGCGGGCCACGTTTTGTGCCAGAGTGCCATCGAACAGGGCCACTTCCTGCGGCAGGTAGCCCAGGTGCTCGCCCAGCAATTCTTTGTCCCGTGCGTGCGGGTCGATGCCGTCCAGGCGCACCTTGTCGCCGACCGAAGGCAGCAGCCCCAGCAGCGCGCGCGCCAGGGTGGTCTTGCCGGCGCCCGAAGGTCCGATGACCGCCATGACGGAGCCGGGCGGCAGGGCAAAGCCCACGTTGCGCAGCAAGGCGAGATGCCCCTCGGGGCCGGGCACCGTGACGGTGAGGCCCTGCACTGCGAGTCGACCGCTGGGGGCGGGCAGGGGCATCTGCGCAGCCCGTGCCGGGAACTGGGTCAGCAGGGCCTGCAGGCGCTGGCGCGCATCGCGGGCCTGCACGAGCAGTTTCCATTGCGCCACCGCCTTGACCAGGGGCTGCAAAACCTTGCCGCCGAGGATGGACGCCACGATGATCATGCCCCCCTCGGCCAGTTGGCCGCGCAGGTAAAACCAGCAGCCCACGCCGAGCAGGGCAGAGCCCTGGAGGGTCTGTACCGTGCGCGCCAGTGCGCTGCTGAGACCGGCATGGTCCGAGGCCTGTGCCTGCAGGGCCAGGCCTCTGCGCTGAAGCCGCATCCAGCGCGCATGCACACCGTGCAGCATGCCCATCGATTCGATCACCTGGGCGTTCGCCAGCACGCCCCGGGCGTACAGGCCGGCGCCCGTCGCGGCCCGGTTGGCTTCCACCAGCGCTGGCTGGGTGCGGCGCTCGGTCCACCAGGCAATCAGCACCTGCACCATGGCGCCGGCGAGCGCCGCCAGCCCCAGCCAGGGGCTGATCCAGAAAAGGCAGGCCAGAAACAGCACCGCGCCCGGCGATTCCATCAGGGCCTGCGCGGCGGGTGACACCACAAATTCACGCAGCGTGCGCAGGTCCGTCAGGGCCTGCTCGCCACCGACCGGCGTGTGGCGCAGGTGCGCCGCAAAAACCGCGTCGAACACCCGCACCGACAGCAGCTGGTCCAGGTGGTGGCTGGCGCGTTGCAGCAGGTCTTCGCGGACGGCGTCGATCAGCACCATCACGGCATACAGGCCGACGATCAGCAAAGTCAGCATGCCCAGCGTGGTGAGGTTGCGGCTGTTGACGACCCGGTCATAGATCTGAAACATGTAAAGCGTGGGGGCCAGAGACAAACCGGCCGTGACCAGGGTCCAGGCCATGGCCTGGCGCTGGTAAGGGTGCAAAGCCGCGAGGGCCTGCGATAACTCGTTCGGGTGTCGTGGGGTCATGGGGTCCATTCAAGGCGCCAGACCCCGGGCCGCGAATGGCCCGGGGTGCTGGACAGCGGCCTGTGGGCACGCAGGGATCAGACGACGATGTCGCCAGCGTTCAGGCCATCCTTGTCGATGCCAACCAGCACGACCACCTGGTCGGCCGCGCCGTCGCTGTTGGTGTCTTCGAACAGGTAGCCGTTGCTGGTGTCGTATTCGAACGCGTACAGCTGGCTCTGGGCCGAAGTGCCGTTCAGCGTGGCCAGGGCCTGGTTGGCGGCTGCCAGTGCGGCGGTGTAATCGGCCACGGCCGCAGTCGCTTCCACATAATTGCCCGTATCGACCATGGCGTCGCCAGCCAGACCGAGCTTGAGTGTGTCCAGGTTGGTCTGAAAGTTGTTGGTGTAGCCCAGGATGTATTGCGCATCCTTGAGGTCCAGACTGGAGGTGCCCTGGACCACCTCGAAAATGTCTGCGTCGGGGGTGCCATTGAGCGCATCCATTGAACCGGGGGCCGACAGGATGTTGCTGTCCGCTTCGAGATGGACCTTGAAAGTGAACGGTTTGGCGTCCAGATCGCCGTCGACCACCTGCCCTGCAAACAGCAGATCGGTGTCGAAGGTGGCCGTGTACTCGGTCTGGATGTCGATCTGGATGATCTTGAACACATCGCTGTCCGAGCTGTCGGCCATGTCTCTGCCAGCGGCGGTCAGGGTCACTGCTTCGTGGGTGCTCAGGCTGTAGCCTGTGCCCGTGACGTTCTCGGTGCTGCTCAGGATCTGCAAGCCGCTGATCTGGTAGTGGGCACTGTCGTAGTCGTCCTTGCCGATGTTGACGACGCGGTAGCCGGTGGCCGGGGCGAGCACATAGTCGCTGGCAGCGTTAGCCAGCAGCAGGCGTGTGGTGCTGGTGTCGGTGTCGGCGTTGTAGAGCTTGAGCACGATGGCAATGTCTTCCTGACCCACATTGATCTGGTCGAGGGTGATGTTGACCTCGCTGGCGTAGGCGCGCTCTGCTGCGGGGTCAATGCCTGCGGTGGAATCCTGCGGCGGACTGACCGTCCCCAGTACCGGATTGACCGCGTAGAAGTCGAAGTTCAGCAACTCGCCCGCCTGCATGGTGTCGGAGTTGGCGCCCACGGTCGACGTGGCAATGTTCAGGTAGGCCTCGCTGGCACTGTCGAAGATTTCCCCGGGCGTGAAGACATGGTCGCCTCCGGCCAGCAGGTCGTTGGTGTCGCTCGGCGGCTCTGCCGAACGTGCCGTCAGCACGCCATAGAAATGGTCGTCGTATTGCTGGACCACGATTTCAGGCGATTTGTTGCCCTGTCGGTCGTAGTTGAACGTCGCATCGGGTGAACTGGTCGAGTAGGTGGTTTCGCCCTTGATGGGTTCGTCGATGTCAAAGAAGAAGGTGCCTTCTGCCTTGTTCACCGTGACGATGCCGGTTGCGGTCTGGACCACAGTCGAGTTGGGGCCCGGCAGGTAGTCGAAACTGAAGGTGTAGAACACCTGTTCCGCCGTATCTTCCTGCAAGGTCACCTGTGCGTTGGTGATGTCATGGCCATCCACACGGCCGGACAGGCTGGACATGAAAACACCGGCCGTGTCGTTGCCTTGGCTGACGGCGTCAAACCCGATCAGTGGGTACTGGACATTGAACCCCACCAGATTGGTGATGTAGTTGAAGGTCGGTCCATCGTCCTTGAAGCGGAAAGCGTCGCCAATGTCGCGTGTGGCGGTGGCGGTGTCCAGATCGCCATCCGTGGCGGTGGCCGAGAGGGTGACCAGACTGGCGGATGCAAAGTGTGCGGCGGAAGCACCGGCTTCGTCGGGGTCCAGCGGGTCGTCGTGCATGACGGCGCGGCTCTGGTCGAGGGTGACCAGGCCGGTCTGTGCGTTGACGGTGATGCGGAGCACCTCCAGGCCACCGGCGGTGCCGACCACATCGCTGCCATCCATGTTCAGCAGCACCGCATCGCCGGTGAGGGTGTCGACGAGGCCGCTGTCGGCGTCAGGGGCGCTCACGCCCAGGCTGTAGGTGATGGCGTCGGCGTCCTGCACGCCGTTGTGGTCGGTGTCCTTGAAGCCGTCGTTGTGGAAGTTGGCGGTGAACAGGTTGGCGAACGAGTCGGATGCGTTGGTGGCGAAGTCGGAATCGTCAACCGTCAGGGTGGGGGTGGCCGTCAGGCTCGGATCGACGGCTGGGCCGTCGTCCTTGAACTGGAAGGCATCGCCGATGTTGCGGGTCGCCGTGTCGGTGTCCAGATCGCCGTCTGTGGCGGTGGCGGTCAGGGTGACCAGATCGGCCGAGGTCAGCATGGCTGCAGAGCTGCCCGCCTCGTCCGGGTCCGTTGGGTCGTCGTGCACGACGGCGCGGCTCTGGTCGAGGGTGACCAGGCCGGTCTGTGCGTTGACGGTGATGCGGAAGACTTCCAGACCACCAGCGGTGCCGACCACATCGTCGCCGTCCATGTTCAGGAGCACGGCATCACCGGTCAGGGTATCGATCAGACCGCTGTCGGCGTCAGGCCCGCTCACGCCCAGGCTGTAGGTGAGTGCATCGGCGTCCTGCACGCCGTTGTGGTCGCTGTCCTTGAAGCCGTCGTTGTGGAAGTTGACGGTGAACAGGCTGGCGAACGAAGCCGAGGCGTTGGCATCGAAGTCGGAATCGTCCACGGTCAGGGCCGAGACGGCCGTCAGGCTGGGGTCAACGGATGGGCCGTCGTCCTTGAACCGGAAGGCATCGCCGATGTTTCGGGTGGCTGTATCGGTGTCCAGGTCGCCGTCGGTGGCGGTGGCGGTGAGGGTGACCAGGTCGGCCGAGGCCAGTCTGGCTGCCGAGGTGCCTGCTTCTTCGGGGTCCGACGGGTCGTCATGCACAACCGCGCGGCTTTGGTCCAGGGTGACCAGGCCGGTTTGGGCATTGACGGTGATGCGGAAGACTTCATGGCCGGCGGCCAATCCGATGACCACATCGCCCACCTTGTTAAGCAGCACCGCCTGACCGGTCAGCGTATCGACCAGACCGCTGTCGACATCAGCTTCGCTGATGCCCAGGGCGTAGGTGAGTGCATCAGCGTCCTGCACGCCGTTGTGGTCGCTGTCCTTGAAGCCGTCGTTGCGGAACTGGGTTGTGAACAGGTTGACAAAAGATGCCGAATCGTTGGTGTCGAAGTCGGAATCGTCAACCGTCAATGCCGACGCGGCCGCAGCACTGGGGGTGAGCGATGGCCCATCGTCCTTGAACTGGAAGGCGTCGCCGATGTTTCGTGTGGCGGTGTCGGTGTCCAGATCGCCGTCGGTGGCGGTGGCCGAGAGTGTGATCAGGCCAGCGGAGGCCAGCATGGCCGCAGAGGCGCCTGATTCCTCCGGATCAGTTGCATCGTCGTGCACAACCGCACGGCT
>JACCDG010065625.1_pt1 | contig 24517 bp, 23 predicted proteins | sample 7442471 | NCBI WGS metagenome assembly JACCDG01 (sample SAMN15323444, study PRJNA562643) | freshwater metagenome | isolation source: river surface water | place: USA:Blue River Watershed | collected 2017-08-17 | reverse complement strand
GCCCGTTGTTATCCGGGCAATCAGTAACACTGCATTCGTCTGTAATACTGCTGCGCCGGGCAGCGTCACACGCCGCCCGAGCCTGGATCTTGGCTGCAAAGCCGATAGACAGGTGCTTCTAAACCGTTACGCGTTTGATCAGTGCCACCAAAGGCTCAATCTCACCATAGAGCTGTTCAGCGCCACGCTTGTTGGCATCCACCAGGCTTTGCGCTGATTGAGTATGAATGCTGATGTGCTCAACGTTACCGGCAATCACCTGCATGGCACTATCCTGCTCGCGCAAGGCATCCACCAGCTCCGTCATGCTGCTGATGGTGCGCGCAGTCTGATCGCGAATGGTCTGGGTTACCTGCTTCAGGTTATGCATGTGCGACTGGCCTTCGGCCACCATGTGCTGGCTTGAAACCATATTGGCATTGGCCACCTCGGTGCGCTCGACAATCACCCCAATCAGCTTGCCGATTTCGCCGGTTGCCGCCGTGGTGCGCTCTGCCAATTTGCGCACTTCGTCGGCAACCACGGCAAAGCCGCGCCCCTGTTCACCGGCACGCGCCGCTTCAATTGCGGCATTCAACGCCAGCAGATTGGTCTGATCGGCAATCTCCTTGATCACCTGCACAATGGAGCGGATTTCCGACGACGACTTTTGCAGATTGAGCAAGGTATCACCCAACTGTGCAATCGAATCGACCACCCGCTCGCTGTTGCTGGCTGCCGACAGGACGCCCTGCATGGCGCTGTCACTCTGCTGGTTGGCGTCGGCAAAGGTGGCATTCACTTCCTGGCTGATGGCAGAAATATGGCTGATGCTGGTTGACACCTGCTCTACCGCCGCTGCGGTGGAATTGGCGGCATCCACCTGTGAGCTGAAAGCGACCGCGATATCCTGCGAATTGCGGCTCATGTCGGAGACCAGATGGTTGGTGCGCTCCACCTGAGAGCGAATCTGCCCGATCAAATCCAGCAGATAGGAACGCAGCTGGTTGTAGGAGTCGGCGGCGTCGGTTAACTCATCTCCGGATTGAAGTGTCATCGGCTCATGCAGGTCTCCGCGCGCGCCGCGTTTCAAGCCTTCAATCACCAGCAGCGTATTGCGCACCACTCGCCGCCCCAGTTGCCAGGCAACGCCAAAGGTGGCAATGATGGCTATCACGAACGCCAGCATAAATCCTTGGCGTGCGGCCTGGCTGCTGGCCTCGCCCTGACGCCGCGCATCCGCCGCATTCTGCTGCGCCTGCTGCAGCAATTGCTGCAATTGCCCGGAAATGCGCTGATAGCTGGCATCGGTTGAGCTCAGCATCATGGTTGCCATATTCAGATCGGTATCCAGAAAGTCCAGTGCATCGCCTACTCCCTGGCGATATTTGCCGATTTCGGCAGCGGCTTGCTGTAACAAGGCGGCATTTTGCGGGGATAGCTTCGCTTCGCTGGCAACGGCTTGCTGAATTTGTGCCAGCGCAGCTACCTGCTGCTTGTGTTCGGCAGCGATGGTGGCTTCACTGGCATTGGCGCGCGCCAGTGCAATCAGCTCGAACAGCTTGGTGCGCTGTATATTGAAGCGCAGGTTTTGCTCTGCGCTGAACTGATAGCTGCGCAGGCTGTGATCAAACAGCCCCTGCACCAGCGCCTCCTGCGAGCTGAGGCTTGCCAGGCCGATGGGGCCCAGCAGACACATGAATAGTGCTGACACAATGGCCGGCACCAGTAATTTGCTACGTAGAGACAATCGCATCTTGCGCACCAGCTATGTAGGGGATACTGAAGGTTTGGCGTGCGGGATGCGCTGCACCGGGCAACACATCCGCACGACCTGTAAATCAGGCTGACTCAGGAAGAAATCCGTTGATTTGCCGTGCCCGGCTTATTGCTTGTAGACGCCACCACAGACCACAACATCGCTGCTTTTCTCGCAATACATTTCTTTCGGCAGCACTTTTTTGGTTACCGGATCAGTAAATTTGTAGTCCTGCCAGAACTTGCCCTTGCTCTTGGCCAGCTCCACCCGCTCCTGCACAAAGGCTTTGCCATCCGGGTCTTTCAGGCCCAGCAGGTCCTTGCCAACCTGCTTTTCATTCTGGCCATGGGCCAGACATTTGCCATTGAGGTCGTAGACCACGATGTAGAGATCAACATCGGTGAATTTTTTGCTCGGCGCGGTAAAGTCCTTGTAAGCGGCATCGTTGCCCGCCTTTTTAATGTGTTCGACCGCCTTTTTCACCATGGCTTCAGCCTCTGCACGCGTGGCACGCGGCTCTTCGGCCTGCACCAGCGATGTTGCGAATACACAAGCAAGAATGCCACCCAAGGCTGCCCATTTCAGTTTCATTATTCTGTCTCCATTTGCCGGCCGGTTTGCCGCTATTCAAGGAATAAACGCACACTGATTCATAGGACTAATTACCTGCCGCAACAAGAGAAACCTGCCTCTGCGATGATTCAGGGCCATGCACGACTGCGTCGCGCTGGCATTAATCAGGTGGCTGGCGCACCATAATGACCTTGAATTTTCAGCCTCGCGGCCTCACATGCCGAAAACGCGCATCTTTCGCCCATTCACCAAGGAAACAAGCATGGTTCCCCATCTCACCACGGCGCTGACCGGCCCGATTCTCGACCTGGAGCAACGCATCATCGACGCCATGCCGCGAATCGAACACTGGTTTCGTACGCAATGGGTTGAACATGCGCCGCCCATTTATGGCTCGGTGGACTTGCGTAATGCGGGTTTCAAACTGGCGCCGGTAGATATGAATCTGTTTCCCGGCGGCTTCAACAACCTCAACCCGGACTTTCATCCTCTATGTGTGCAGGCCACGCAGGCGGCGCTGGAAAAAGCCTGTCCGGACGCCAGCAATCTGCTGCTGATTCCGGAGAATCACACCCGCAACAGCTTCTATCTGCAAAACGTTGCTGCGCTGCGCTACATCCTGCAACAGGCGGGGCTCAACGTCAGGCTGGGCAGCTTGTCAGAGGAGATTACCCAGCCAACCAGTCTGGCCCTGCCAGACGGCAAGGAGCTGCTGCTGGAGCCGCTGCGCCGCGAGGGCAACCGTGTCAAGCTGGAAGGCTTCGACCCTTGTATCGTCCTGCTCAACAATGACTTGTCGGCCGGTATTCCGGGCATCCTTGACGGCATTGAACAAAACCTGCTGCCGCCGTTACACGCCGGCTGGTCCACACGCAAGAAGACCAATCATTTCAGCGCCTACGATCAGGTGGCGGCAGAGTTCGCCAAACTGCTCGGCATCGATCAGTGGCTGATCAACCCCTATTTTGAACGCTGCGACCAGATCAATTTTCAGGAACGCCTCGGCGAGCAATGCCTGGCAGAAAAAGTGGATTCGCTACTGACACGTATCCGCGCCAAATATCAGGAATACGGGATTCAGGAGCAGCCATACGTGATCGTCAAGGCCAACTCCGGCACCTATGGCATGGGCGTGATGAGCGTCAAGGATGCCAGCGAAGTGATTGGCCTGAACCGCAAGCAGCGCAACAAAATGTCGGTGATCAAGGAAGGCCAGGAAGTGCATGAGGTGATTGTGCAGGAAGGCGTGCACACCTTTGAAAGCCTGCAGGATGCAGTAGCCGAGCCAGTGGTGTACATGATCGACCGTTACGTGGTGGGCGGTTTCTACCGCGTACACACTGGTCGCGGTCCGGATGAAAACCTTAACGCACCCGGCATGCATTTTGAGCCGCTGGCGTTTGAAACCGCCTGTTCGCTACCGGACTGCGGCGCCGAACCGGATTACCTGCCAAACCGCTTCTACGCTTACGGCGTGGTAGCGCGACTGGCATTGCTGGCGGCATCGCTGGAAATCGAACAGACCACACCACAAAACAACTGAGAACGGGCCACCCATGAATATCGCGTTCATCATTGATCCGCTCGACTCGCTGAAAATCTACAAGGATTCGACCTTCGCCATGATGCGCGAGGCGGCCCGGCGCGGCCATGCGTTGTTTGTGCTGGAACAACACGAACTTTTCGTACGCGACAATCAGGTTCAGGCGACCAACCGCCAATTGACGCTGACCGGCGACGAAAGCCACTGGTATCGCCTCGGCGCTACCCAAACCAGTCCTTTGCAGCAGTTCGACGCGGTGTTGATGCGCAAAGATCCGCCATTCGACATGGAGTATCTGTACGCCACCCATCTGCTGCAAGCGGCGGAACGTCAAGGCGCGCGGGTATTCAATCGCGGCCAGGCATTGCGCGATTTCAACGAAAAGCTGGCGATCCTGCAGTTTGCCGAATTCACCACGCCCACACTGGTGACGCGCGAGCCACAGCAGGTGCGGGAATTTGTCGCTCAACATCAGGACGCGATCCTCAAGCCGCTGGACGGTATGGGCGGCATGGGCATTTTCCGCCTGACGCCAAACGACCCCAATCTCGGCAGTATTCTCGAAACACAAATGCTGGGTGGCGCCCGCAGCATGATGGTGCAGCGCTACATTCCGGAAATCACCCAAGGCGATAAACGCATCCTGCTGATTGATGGCGAACCCGTTCCCTTTTGCCTGGCACGCATCCCGCAGCAGGGCGAAACCCGCGGCAATCTCGCTGCCGGCGGCCGGGGCGTGGCACAGCCACTGTCAGAACGTGACTGGCTGATCGCCAGGGCACTCGGCCCGCAGTTGCGGGCACAAGGCCTGTTGCTGGTCGGGCTGGATGTGATTGGCGACTATCTGACTGAAGTCAACGTCACCAGCCCCACCTGCTTCCAGGAAATCACCCAGCAAACCGGCTTTGACGTTGCCGCCATGTTTATCAATGCGCTGGAACGCCAATTGCAATGAAGCGACTGGCGCTGTTATTGGGGCTGCTGTTGGCTGCGTGCGGCAAGCCGGCAGCGCCACCCTATTCCCAGGAAAGTTTCGTTTTCGGCACCCGGGTTCAGCTCAGCATCTGGGGCGCGCCCGAGCCACAGGCACGGCAGGCAGCGGCCGCCGTGATGGCCGATCTTGATCGGCTGCACATCAAGTTGCACGCCTGGAAACCCGGCGCGCTGACACAACTGAACCAGGCACTGGCCACAAGCCAGGGTCCGCACAACATTGATGCCGAGCTTGAGCAGTTGCTGCGGCTGTCGCAAGACTACGCAACGCGCACAGACAATCTGTTCAACCCCGCCATTGGCAAACTGGTTGCGGCCTGGGGCTTTCACGCCGATCAGTTCGCACCGCAACGCCCCGCGCCACACACATTGGCCACACTGCTGCAGGCATCACCCAGCATCGGTGACCTGCATATCGGGCAGAATCAGGTCAGTAACCGTAATCCCGCGCTGCAGCTGGATTTTGGCGGTATCGCCAAGGGCTGGGCGCTGGACAGGGAAATCGAGTCACTCCGGCGGCACGGTATTCGTAACGCACTACTGAATATCGGCGGCAATGTTCGCGCCATCGGTAAAAAAGGCGATCAAGCCTGGCGTGTCGGGCTGCAGCACCCGCGCCAGGCCGGGCCCATGGCCTGGCTTGAGTTGCACGATGGAGAAGCCATCGGCACCTCGGGTGACTATCAGCGTTATTTTGATCTGGATGGCCAGCGTTATTGCCACCTGCTCGACCCGCGCACCGGGCTGCCCGCCCATGGCATGCAAGCCGCCACGGTATTGATTGGCAACATGCCCGACGCCGGCGCGCGCTCGGATGCCGCGACCAAACCGCTGTTTATCGACGGCGTGAGCAACGCCATGCGCCACGCCGCAAAGTTTGACCTAAACTGGATACTGCTGATTGACGCGCACGGCAAATTATATGCCAGCCAAGCCGCCAAACAGCGCTTGCACTGGCAGGGTGATGCCCCCTCCGTGCAATTGCTCGATTAAATCGCTAGAATCGTTAGTCTGCGGCTGAAAAAACGGCCGGCAGAACGTTAGCCTGACCGTTTCGCCACACGCAAACGGTGCAACAAGCGGATAAAACATGATTGGCATACTACTTGTAACGCACGCCACGCTGGGTGACAGCCTTCTGGAATGTGCAAAACACATCATGGGGCCGGATGTGCCGGCAATCGCCACCCTGGCCGTGTGTCGCAGCGACGATCCGCAAGCGACGCAGGAACATGCGCAGTTTCTGGTGGAGCAACTGGACCAGGGCAGCGGCGTGCTGATCCTGACGGATATCTTTGGCGGCACGCCAAGCAACGTCGCCTGCCGCCTGGTGGTGCCGGGCAAGATCGAGGCAATTGCCGGCGTCAGCCTGCCGATGCTGGTGCGCGCGCTCACCTATCGCAGTCAGGGGCTGGAGGTGGTGGTAAGCAAGGCAATTACAGGTGGTCTGGAGGGTGTTCGTTACGTTTTGCCGGGAGAGTACGGTGCTGCAGCGTGATCTGGAAATCGTAAACCGCCTCGGCCTGCATGCACGGGCATCGTCCAAGCTGACACAGATGGCCAATCAGTTTGGCTGCGAAGTGTGGATCAGTCGTGGAGATCGTCGCGTCAACGCCAAAAGCATCATGGGAGTGATGATGCTGGCTGCCGGCAAAGGCGTGATGATCAAGCTGGAAACCGATGGCACGGATGAAGCCGAAGCCATGGATGCACTGGTCGGGCTGATCAACGATAAGTTTGGCGAGGGAGAATAGGCGCGTACAAGCACGCCGATAACCGGGATTTGCCTTGCCACAGGCAGAAGTACTGCAATTACAAGGCATTGCTGCAATGACGGCAATGCCACGACATACGACAGCATGAGGATATTATGGGCATCACCCTGCATGGAATCGGGGTAGTGGGAGGTATAGCGATCGGACGTGCGCATTTGATGTCGCACACCGAAGTCGATATTGCCCATTATGAGGTGCCCGCCAACCAGGTCCAGACCGAAATCGCCCGCTTTGACAATGCGGTGCGTAAAACCCGCAAAGAGCTGGAAATGCTCTGGGGCAGCATTCCCGAAAACGCGCCGGCCGAGCTTGGTTCGTTCCTTTCGCTGCATATCATGATTCTCAACGATGCCACCCTGTCACGCGAGCCACGGCATCTGATCGAAACCCAGCATTGCAACGCCGAATGGGCGCTGAAACAGCAACTGGACGTGCTGCTGGCGCAGTTTGATGAAATCGAAGAATCCTACCTGCGCGAACGCCGTGCCGACGTGGTGCAAGTGGTCGACCGTATTTTCAAGGCGCTCGCAGGCCAGGCAGCTACACCACATCTGCCGGCGGCGCAAAGCGAAAACACCATTGTTGTTGCCCATGAGTTGAGCCCGGCGGACATGGTGCTGTTCAAGGATGGCGCAGTTACCGCTTTTGTTACCGATGTCGGTGGCGCCACCTCGCACACGGCAATTCTGGCACGCAGCCTGGATATCCCGTCGGTGCTGGCATTGCACAATGCCCATCAGATCATCGAAGAAGGTGAACTGATCATTGTCGACGGCATTCAGGGCGTCGTGGTCATCGCCCCTGACGAGAAGATCCTCGCCGAATACAAACGCCGGCAGCAGGCTTTCCAGCAGGAAAAACGTCGCCTGAAAGCACTCAAGGGTGCGGTACCAACCACGCGCGACGGCGTCGCCATCGAGTTGCAGGCGAATATCGAGTTGCCGCTGGACATGCCACAGGTCAAAGCCAATGGCGCCACCGGCGTGGGGCTGTTCCGCTCGGAATTCCTGTTTCTTGGCCGAGAAACCCTGCCCAGCGAGCAGGAACAGTTTTTTGCCTACAAGGAAGTGCTGGAGCAGATGGGCAACCTGCCGGTGACCATCCGCACACTGGATATCGGCGCCGACAAGATGCCAAAATGGTCGGACCACAGCACGTTTGCCAACCCTGCCCTGGGCCTGACCGGCATCCGCCTGTGCCTGGCAGAGCCGAATCTGTTCCGCTGCCAGCTGCGGGCGCTGTTGCGCGCCTCGCATTACGGCAATCTGCACATCCTGATCCCGATGATCTCCAGCATTCACGAGCTGCAACAGGCCCGCATGCACATCGAGCTGGCCAAGCAAAGCCTGGCCGACGAAGGCATTCCATTCAACCGCAACGTCAAGCTGGGGGTGATGATCGAGACACCGGCGGCCGCGATCATGGTCAACAATTTCCTCAAGCAGGTGGACTTCATTTCGGTCGGCACCAACGATCTGATCCAGTTCACGCTGGCGGTGGATCGTTCCGACGACATGGTGGCGCATCTCTATGACCCCACCCACCCGGCCGTGTTGTATCTACTGAGCCAGACTTTCCGGGCGGCAGACCGGATTGGTGTGCCTGTGTCGGTATGCGGCGAAATGGCGGGTGATGCACGCCTGACCCGCTTGCTACTGGGCTTGGGCCTGCGCAAATTCTCGATGCATCCGGCACATTTGCTGAACGTGAAGCAGAAAGTGCTGAAAACCGATCTGGTGGAAATTCAGCCAATCATCAATAAGATGCTGAAATGCGAAGATCCTGAGAAAATGCGGGATCTGCTGGAACAACTGAACGCGCTGTAATGCCCCCTGACTCGATTCCCCTCCACCAGTTACGCCGTGTACTGGTGGTGAAGCTGCGCCATCATGGCGATGTCCTGTTGACCTCGCCGCTGCTGGCCACGCTGAAACAACACGCCCCCCAGGCTGAAATCGATGCGCTGGTCTATGCCGACACCGCACCGATGCTGGCGGAACACCCTGATTTGAGTCAGCTGTTTGCCGTGCCACGCAAAAACAAGGGCCTGGCTGCCGAATGGCGCCTGTTTCAGCAGCTCAGGCAACGTCATTACGATCTGGTGATTCATCTCACCGACAGCAGCCGTGGCGCCTGGCTGGCACGCTTGCTGGGTGCGCGCTGGGCGGTATGCGGCAACTATGGCGGCAAGCCGAAATTCTGGCGCAAAAGTTTCAGCCACCTGTATCCGGTTATTGGCGGCAACCGCCGGCACACGGTGGAAATCCATCTGGACGCGTTGCGCCGCATCGGCATTCAGCCGGATCAGGCGCAACGCAAGCTGGTTCTGGTGCCGGGAGACGCCGCCCGGCAACGTGTCCAGCAAATGCTGCAACAACACGGCCTGCAACCAAAACAATTCATACAGATTCATCCGGCCTCGCGCTGGTTGTTCAAGTGCTGGCCAGCGGCACGCATGGCCGAGCTGATCCGGCAGTTGCAAAGCCAGGGCCGGCAGATTGTACTGACCGCCGCGCCGGACGAGAAAGAGCGTGAGCTGATCGGCAATATCAAGGCACAATTGGCGCAGCCGCTTGTAGACCTGAGCGGACAACTGACGCTGAAAGAACTGGCAGCACTGACCGGGCAGGCGCAGCTATTCATTGGCATGGATTCGGTGCCGATGCACATTGCGGCAGCCATGCAGACACCAACTTTGGCGCTATTTGGCCCATCCGGTGATATCGAATGGGGGCCGTGGCAAGTGCCGCACCGGATTGTCACCTCAAACCACCCGTGCCGCCCCTGTGGCAAGGATGGCTGTGGCGGCAGCAAGCGCAGCGAATGCCTGGATCTGATTCCGGTACAGCAGGTATTGGCCGCAATGCAAGCACTTGAGGCCGAATTGTGAGCCACTTGCACATTGCGCTGGTGCGGCAGAAATATAATGCCGCCGGCGGTGCGGAGCGTTTTGTCTCACGCGCAATTCAGGCGCTGGCCAACGATGGCGCGCAAATCACGCTGCTGACCCGCAAATGGGAAAACCTGCAAGGCATGCAGGCGATCCGCCTCGACCCGTTTTATCTTGGCAATGTCTGGCGTGATGCCAGTTTCGCGCGCGCGGTTTGCCGCGTACAGCAGTCGCAATCATTCGATCTGGTGCAATCCCACGAGCGTCTTGCCTGCTGCGACGTCTATCGCGCCGGCGATGGCGTGCATCGCGAATGGCTGGTGCAGCGGCGGCGTGTGTTGTCGCCGCTAGGCAAGTTGTCGCTGTTACTGAATCCCTACCATCATTACGTGTTGGCAGCGGAGGCACGGATGTTTCGTAGCCCGCGCCTGAAAACCGTGATCTGTAATTCGAAGATGGTCAAAGCGGAAATCCAGCATTATTTTGGCCTGCCGGACGAGCGCTTCGAGATCATCTACAACGGCATTGATACCGACAGCTTCCACCCTGGCCTGCGCCAGCAACATCGTGCCCATATGCGCCAGCAAATGGGGCTGACGCCTGAACAGCCAGTATTTCTATACGTCGGATCGGGCTTTGAACGTAAAGGCGTCGCACAAGCGCTACAGGCCGTGGCCCAGGCACCGGAGGCAACACTGGTGATTGTCGGCCACGACAAGAAGGCGGGCAGCTACCAGAAACTGACGCATTCGCTGGGAATAAGCAATCGGGCCCGATTTGTGGGTGCGCAAAAAGACGTCAAAGCCTATTACGGCATGGCAGATGCGCTGCTGCTGCCTACCTTGTACGACCCATTCCCCAATGTCGTAGTCGAGGCCATGGGCTGCGGATTACCCGTCATCACCAGCAATAAGTGTGGGGCCGCCGAGCTGATTAGTGACGGCCAACAGGGATTTGTGCGCGATGCACTGGATATCGCCGGTCTGGCACTGGCAATCCGCCAGCTGTGTGACAGTGAAACAGCCAAGCGCATGGGTGTAGCTGCAAGGCAACTGGCCGAGCCATTACGGCTCGACCACATGGCGCAGCAGCTGAATGCGCTCTACCGCAGATTGCTGCACCTGCCTGAGTGAGTTGGGTGAGGGCTCCCCCCCCCCAGTGTCTGCCCCACAGGCATGGGATTACCGGCCAGAAACTGTGCGACAGCCAAGCGCTTGCCCCCGGCACGCTGCAACTCGGTCACCAACAACGCACCGTCACCGCACGCGACCAGCACGCCACGGCTATCAGCAGCCAGAATTTTGCCGGGCTGACCTTTTCCCTCTGCCTCGGCTGCTTGCCATAATTTCAACGGCTCGCCTTGCAGCGAGGTAAAGGCACCCGGGAACGGGTTGTAGCCACGCACGGCACGCGCCAACTCAGACGCCGGGCGCTGCCAGTCGACACGCGCTTCTTCCTTGCTCAATTTGGCTGCATAGTTGGCCTGCGCATCATCCTGCGCCTCACCTGGCAACGTCCCCTGCGCCAACTGCGTCAGCGCGCTGACAATCGCCTCACCACCAGCCTCAGCCAACTTGTCATGCAGGGAGGCTGCGTTGTCCGCCACCGTGATCGGCACAACACGCTTCAACAACATGGCACCGGTATCCAACCCCACGTCCATCTGCATGATGGTCACACCCGTTTCACTATCGCCGGCGAGAATGGCTCGTTGAATCGGCGCGGCACCACGCCAGCGTGGCAGCAGAGAGGCATGGATATTGAGGCAGCCCAAAGGCGGGATATCCAGCACGGCCTCAGGCAAAATCAAGCCGTATGCGGCAACCACCATGGCATCCGCGCCGACGTCGCGCAACATCTGCTGAGCCTCTACATCTTTCAACGTCAATGGCTGGGCTACCGGCAAACCGTGCTGCAACGCCAGTTGCTTGACCGAGCTCGGCGTCAGTTTCATCCCGCGTCCTGCCGGGCGATCCGGCTGAGTCAGCACCAGTGCAATCTCGTGGCCGGCAGTAATCAGTGCCGCCAAGGCACGCGCGGCAAATTCGGGGGTTCCGGCAAAAATCAGTTTCATCTCACACTCCAGCACCACAAAACACACGGGCCCGCAGCTGCAGGCCCGTCTTTATCCAAACATTCTGCTCATCAGGCAAATCACATCGACTTGCGTTGGTTCTTTTTGAGTTTTTTGGCAATCCGCTCCTGCTTCAGGCGCGACAGGTATTCCACAAATACCTTACCCAGCAGATGATCCAGCTCGTGCTGAATACACAGACCCAGCAGACCATCGGCAGTCAGGGAAAAAGGCTTGCCGTGTCGATCAAGCGCCTCGACGGTCACCTCCCGTGCCCGCCCGGCGACTTTGTCATAAATCCCGGGCACTGACAGACATCCCTCTTCCAGCTCACACTCACCTTCGCGGCGCGTGATTTTCGGGTTGATGAACACCAGTAGCCGGTTATTCTCTTCACTCACGTCGGCAATAAACAGCTGCTTGTGCACATCCACCTGCGTAGCCGCCAGCCCTACACCGGGTGCCGCATACATGGTTTCTGCCATGTCGTCGATCAAACGTTGCAATTCCGGGCCAAAATCCGTTACCGGCTGAGCCACAGTGTGCAGACGCTCATCAGGGAAATGCAGTAAATTCAGTATTGCCATAGTCAGCTTGCCACTTGAAACAATTGATTGCAGAATCTAAGAACATACTTAAATAAGTTACGCTGTTGTGTCCACGCACCTGCGCCAAAATGCGGCGCTGACGACAAACTCGCCTATAACTAAATATAACCAGCGAACCCCGATGATAGCAGAAGGGTGCGCAACCAGTCGCCACTCGACGGCCTGGCCGGTTGGCCAGCCATAAGAAACGAGGCTTTATTTCCGATGCGTAGAACCATTATATCGTTACTCCTGCTTGCCGGCCTGACCAGCGCCCCTGCCCGCGCAGATGAACTCAAACTGGCCGACAACGTGCCCGACCGTTATGTGGTGGTCAAGGGCGACACGCTATGGGATATCTCCGGCCGCTTTCTGAAACAACCCTGGCGCTGGCCAGAGATCTGGCGCCTGAACAGGGATGAAATCAAGGACCCGCACTGGATCTATCCGGGCGATGTCATCGTGCTTGATTATTCGGATGGCTCACCACGGCTACGCCTGATGAAGCAACATTCAAGCGGTGGCAACGGTGAGGTCAGGCTGTCACCGCGCATTCGCTCGGAAGCCAGCACCGGCTTTGCCATTCCCAGTATTCCGCCTTCGGTGATCGAGCCGTATTTGTCACAACCCTTGGTGGTAGGGCCGGACCAGCTGAAAAATGCGCCCCGTGTTGCACAAGGGCCGGACGACAGGGTAATCCTGACTGTTGGCGAAAACGCTTACGCAGTCGGAATTGCCGACAATGATCCAAATCTGATCTGGCAAATCTATCGCCCGGGAAAAGCCTTGAAAGATCCCGATACCAAGGAGTTACTTGGCTACGAAGCAGAATACCTTGGTGATGCCAAGCTTGTCAGCCAGCTGAATAAGGTATCAACCCTGCAAATTCTCAAGGTGAAACAGGAAATTACCATCGGGGATAGGCTGGTGCCTGCACACCGCAACGAGGTGTTCAGCTATGTCCCTCATGCTCCTGCCAAGGATGTGGGTGGCAAAGTGATTTCTGCTTATGGCGGTGTGGCTGAAATTGGTCAGTATGGCATACCGGTCATTAATCGCGGCGCACGTGACGGGGTGGAACCGGGGCATGTGCTTGCCCTCTACAAGCAAGGCCGCCCAATCAAGAGGGAAAGCTCAAAGGAAGAAACATTGTACACACCCGCTGAGGTCAACGGATACGCTTTTGTCTTCCGAGTGTTTGATCGTGTGTCATACGCCCTCATCATGAATGTACGCCACCCGGTCAATGTCCTGGATGAGGTGCATAAACCTTGATCAGCAGCCCTGACCCGGAGCTGCAGGCTTGGCTTGCGTTGAGCTTTGTTCAGGGGGTTGGGCCCAGCAATTACATCCGTCTGCTGCAGGATATTGGCCCGCCGGAGGTCATACTGCAAAGCAGCGCGGCTACGTTGAGCCGCGCCGTCAAACCGCAGTTGGCGCAACAGATCAAGCAATCGCAAGACCCGGCTCTCCTGCAGCAAACATGTGAATGGCTGCAGCAACCGGGCAATCACTTGCTGACGCTGGCAGACAGTGACTACCCGCAGCAATTGCTGCAACTACCGGATCCACCTCCCCTCCTCTATCTGAAGGGCCGTCGTGAACTACTGCAAAGCAAGGCGATTGCAATAGTCGGCAGTCGCAATGCGACAGAGCAGGGCAACCAGAATGCCCGTCTGTTTGCACGTCACCTGAGTGATGCTGGCTTTTGCATTGTCAGCGGCATGGCCAGCGGCATTGATCGCGCTGCTCACGAAGGAGGCTTGGCTGGTCGATCCAGCAGCATCGCCGTGGTTGGTACCGGCCTGGATCGAGTTTATCCGGCACGTAATCGGGATTTAGCGCACCAACTGGCACAAGGCGGGCTGATCATTTCCGAGTTTGCCTTGGGTATTCAGCCGCTTGCCGGCAATTTCCCGCGCCGTAATCGCATCATTAGCGGGCTCAGTGCCGGCTGCCTGGTGATTGAGGCAACACTGAACAGCGGCTCACTGGTCACTGCCCGCCTCGCTGCAGAACAAGGGCGCGAGGTGATGGCAATCCCTGGTTCAATCCATTCACCGCAATCAAAAGGGTGTCACCAGTTACTCAAACAAGGGGCCAAGCTGGTAGAGTCAGCGCAAGATGTTCTGGAGGAAATCGGTGTGCCTGTCTGCAACACAGCTAAAAAAGCCGACACGAATGCGAGCATTGCGACTGACAGTGATTATGGAAAAATTCTGGAGAAAATGGGATTTGACCCCTGCCCGGTCGACATTATCTGCGACAGGGCCGGCTTGACTGCGGATAAGGTATGCGCCATCCTGTTAAGACTGGAGCTGGAAGGACTGGTGTCCTGCCTGCCTGGAGGGCGCTATCAGCGATTGGCTTGAAAAATCCGCTCGCGATAACTTCAGGGCTTTGACGCAGAGTCTGTTTATCACCAGATGTGTGCCGTTCTTGGCGCAAATTCACGCCAACCGATGCGAGCAGATTATGTTTGATGTATTGGTATTTCTGTTTGAAAACTATTACGGTGCAGGTTACCGGCCGGATCTGAGTACGCTGTCGCGTAAACTGCTGGCTGCCGGCTTTGATAATGTTGAGGTGCATGAAGCACTCGACTGGCTGGCAGATCTTGATGAAATCGGTGAGCGCTACCAAGGATTTACTGGCGGCAACGGTATCCGGGTCTACACCGCGGAAGAAACCGAGCGACTGAGCGAGGAAAGTCTGCATTTTCTCAGTTTTCTCGAACATGCGGCGACAATTACGCCGGCGCAACGTGAATTGATTCTGGATCGGCTAACAGCGCTGGACAGCCAGGATATCGGAGTGGAAACAACCAAGCTGACGACGCTGATTATCCTGTGGTACCAGAAAGTCACCCTGGACACCCTGCTGATTGGCGAATTGCTGAGTCAGAAGCCGTATCATATGCATTAAACCGTTCGGCGCACTCGATTGCGCCGTCGGAATTCCGGGGCTTCGGCCCTTTCAAAAGCAACCATTTTGATGCGCATTTGGCGCATTTTTTGTGTGAACCATGCCAGCCAATCTCCTGATTGTCGAATCGCCATCCAAAGCGAAAACCCTGAAAAAATATCTGGGCAAGGATTTTGAAATCCTTGCCTCCTACGGCCACGTCCGCGATCTGGTTCCCAAGCAGGGAGCCGTCAATCCGGAAAAACAGTTTGCGATGAAATATGAGCTGATCAGCCGTAACAGCAAACACGTAGACGCCATTTCCAGCGCGGTAGAAAGTGCCGACAACGTCTATCTGGCAACTGACCCGGACCGCGAAGGGGAAGCCATTGCCTGGCATATTCTGGAAATCCTGCGCAACAAAAAGCTGATTGGTGAAAAAAACGTTCAGCGCGTGGTGTTCCATGAGATCACGCAGACAGCGGTTAAAGATGCCGTTGCCAATCCGCGTGAAGTCTCCATGGATCTGGTAAATGCGCAGCAGGCACGACGAGCACTGGATTATCTGGTGGGCTTCAACCTGTCGCCATTGCTCTGGAAAAAAATACGCCGTGGCCTTTCTGCCGGCCGGGTACAAAGCCCGGCGTTGCGGCTGATTTGTGAGCGCGAGGCGGAAATCCGGGCCTTCACACAGGAAGAATACTGGACCGTCCATTTCGACAGCCATAAAGGCCGCCAGAAATTCGGTGCCAAGCTATTCCAGTTTCAGGGTGAAAAACTGGAGCAGTTCAGCATTCCAGATGCGGCCAGGCAGCAGTCCATACTTGACGCCATCAGCGCCGCAGGCAATAGCGCAACAGTAGTCAAGGTAGACAAGCGCAAGAAAACCCGTAACCCAACGGCGCCGTTTACCACTTCGACCATGCAGCAGGAAGCGGTGCGCAAGCTGGGGATGACCACGGATCGTACAATGCGTACGGCGCAGCAGCTTTATGAGGGTATCGATGTTGGCGGCGGTGTTGTCGGTCTGATCACCTATATGCGTACCGACTCGGTGGCATTGGCCAATGAGGCCGTGGCAGAGATCCGTGACTACATAAGTAGCAACTTCGACGGCAACTATCTGCCAGGCGCCCCCGTCACCTACAAGAATAAATCGAAAAACGCACAGGAGGCACACGAAGCGATTCGTCCGACGTCAATCAGCCGTACCCCGGATGCGGTAAAAGCGTATTTGTCGCCAGAGCAGTTCAAACTGTATGAAATGATCTGGAAACGTACCCTGTCCTGCCAAATGGCACCGGCAAAATTTGACACTACCAGCCTGGACCTGGCCGTTGGCGGAGATGAATCGACGTTGTTCCGCGCCAGCGGGCAGATACTGACTTTTCCTGGTTTTATTGCCGTATACCAGGAAGATGCCGACGATGTTGAGGACGAGGGAGAGGCACGTTTGCCAGCACTGGAACAAGGCGAACAGGTTCCGGTGGACAAGCTTTTTGGCGAGCAACACTTTACCCAGCCGCCACCGCGCTATTCGGAGGCAAGTCTGGTCAAGGCACTGGAAGAGTATGGCATTGGTCGTCCTTCCACTTACGCAAGCATCATCTCGACGCTGAAAGACCGCGAATACGTCATTCTCGACAAGAAGCGTTTTGCGCCAACCGATGTTGGCGACGTCGTGAACAAATTTCTTACTGAACATTTTTCCACCTACGTCGACTACAACTTCACCGCCAAGCTGGAAGACAAGCTGGACGAGATCGCCAACGGTGAACGTGAATGGGTGCCCGTGCTGGATGAGTTCTGGCATGGTTTTCACCAGCAGGTGGAAGAAAAGCAGTCCATTCCACGCCAGGAAATTACCCAGGAAGCGCTGGATGAGGCCTGCCCCAAATGCAGCAAACCGCTGGCAATCCGCTTGGGTAAACGCGGCAAATTCATCGGCTGTACTGGATATCCGGAATGTGACTACACGCGCAATCTGAACGACGACCAAGCAACGGCAGAAGAAGCGCCCACCGTCATCGAGGGCCGCGAATGCCCAAAATGCCAGAGCCCGCTGGTCATCAAGCAAGGCCCGTATGGCAAGTTCATCGGTTGCTCGGCGTACCCGAAGTGCAAGCATATCGAGCCCCTGGAAAAACCCAAGGACACTGGCGTGACCTGCCCGGAATGCAATAAAGGCAGTCTGATCGAGCGCAAGAGTCGCTACGGCAAGATGTTCTACTCCTGCAATACTTATCCGGACTGCAAATATGCAACCTGGAATCCACCGATCAAGGAAGCCTGCCCAAAATGTGGCTGGCCCATCATGACCTTGAAAACCACCAAACGTAGAGGTACAGAGAAGGTCTGCCCACAGAAGGAGTGTGGCCATACCGAGCAGGTTTCCGCACCGGAGCAAGGATAAGCACGTCGTTTCCTTGCTTGCGGGGCGGGCATTCACTGCCGATAATTCAGAAACCTCGCGACCAACCGATAGCAGGTATGAACCAGCAGTCGACAGCCCACACCCTGCTAGACAGCAGGGCAGAAGAACTGGATATCTACAAGCGCTATCTCGAAGCGCTTGAGGGCGTCACTTCGCAATTGCTCGACAGCGCCGATGAAAATGCCTACGCTGAGATTGTTCGCATCATAGGTGAAGTTACGGGTGCCAACATCTGTATTCTGTTTCTTGATGGTGACGACAAACATCAGGTACAAATAGCCCGTCCACTTGCGTGCTGGGCCCGCGCAGCCGGGAAAGTGGCGTTTGCAGCCTCTTCCTTGCTCCGCTACGAGCGTTATGCCGAGCTTGCTGACACCCTCAGTGCCGGCATGGTGTTCCTGCGCAACAGCAATGAACTGCCCGCAGAAGAAAAACACCTTTTTGCGCCCAGCCAACCTGTCAGTGTCTTGTGCATACCGATGCTTGCGGGAGGTGAGCTTGAGGGCTTTCTTGCGCTGCTCAGCCCCCGTCCCCGGCATCAATGGCATCCCATCGAACTCAAGGTGCTTAGCGCATTGACGACTGATGTTGCATTTGTCCTGACTCAACAGCGTAGCCTGAAGACCTCCAGAGCAAACCATCAGCGGCTTGAGTCTCTGATCGGTACGGCTGAAGACATGGTGTTCGAATTCGACGAGCAGGGCATCATCCTCAATGTATGGGGCAGCCACCCCGCCATGCCTGCCATCGAACTGCGCGGCAAACATATCAAAAGGGCATTACCCGCAGATATTGCAAAAACCTTTATTCGCCTCTCTGATTCGCTTCTCGCTCAGGGCAGTAGCGAAACGGTCAAGCTCTCGTTGCAACTGGGCAGCAATCACTATTTCTTTATTGCACGCCTGCAGGCGGTGCCCGATGAAAGCGGCGACCATCGATGTATTGTTGCGCAGCTGCGCGACGTCACCGATTTGATGCAGGAAGAAGCGCGCCAGAAAACCATGCTGGAAACACTCAACATGCTGGAAGAGGCGGTGGTTGACCTCACGCCGCAGGGTGTTTTGCTTAGCACAACCCGTGCCTGGGCAAAATTGCGTGGCATTGATGTTAACGATATCGAGCATGATTACAGGCGCCTGCTCAGCCACTGGATTGCAATCGAGGATCGCGACAAACTGCAGGCCGCAATCGATAAACTGGCTCGTGGTGAGATTAGTAGCAGCTCGGTGCGCTTTCGCATGCCGCAGCCAGCCAACGAAAATCTGTGGATCGAAGCCAAGCTGATTGCGCACCACGCGCCAGGAGGATCAATCGTTTCCCTGCGTGGCATCTTGCGTGACATTACTGCCGCCTATCTGCATGAAAAGCACATCACCCAGCTGGCACTTTATGACTCGCTGACGCACCTGCCCAACCGCATGCTGCTGGATGATCACCTGCACCAATCGCTGGTACGAGCCAAGCGCAACAATCTGAAGGTTGCGCTTGGATTTATCGATCTCGACCATTTCAAGCAAATCAACGATACCTTTGGCCATACCGCAGGCGATCAGGTGCTTATCAACCTGTCAAAACAGTTGCGTTCGGTATTGCGGGACATCGACACCCTGGCGCGATGGGGGGGCGATGAATTCGTTGTACTGATCCCGGATCTGGTCAATCTCACTCCTTTACGTACCATTGCAGAGCGACTGCGCGAAATTGCACGTGAAGGCGTCATGATTGACGGACTGGAAACGCGTTCCACCATCAGCATCGGCATTGCGGTTTATCCGGATGATGCGGAGGACGAAGAGGCGCTGATGTCAGCGGCAGACAGCACCATGTACTACGCAAAGACAGCTGGCCGCAACAACGTGCAGTTTTACAGCGACATAGGCCACTTGCGCGATGCCGACAGAAGCAAGCTGGCGCTGCAATCGCGCCTGAATACTGCCATCGAAAAAGGTGCCATTGAGGTTTTCTACCAACCTATCGTGCAGCCGCATTCCGGCAAGGTTGTTGCACTTGAAGCGCTCGCGCGCTGGCATGACGAGCAGGAAGGCTGGATTAGCCCCGCGCTGTTTATTCCCATGGCAGAAAAGCTGGGCCTGATCAAAGAACTGGGTTTTATCGTGATTGAGCAATCGCTGGCCACGCTGCGCCACTGGCACAAGCTCGGGCATACACCAAAACTTGCAATCAATATCTCCCGTGCCCAGCTGTTTTCCCGCAGCTATATCAATCGCATCATCGAGCTGGTGCAGGAAAACCAGCTCAAACCAAGCGATATCGAACTGGAAGTGACCGAGAGCGTTGCACTAACCGACTACACCAATCAGAGCATGCACCTGCAACAATTGGCAGAGGCTGGCTTTCGTATTGCGATTGATGATTTTGGCACGGGCTATTCTTCACTCTCGCAACTGCACAACATGCCTGTCGACACACTTAAGATCGACATCTCCTTTACCTCGCGACTCCATACGCAGGAGGGGCAACGCGTGGTTCAGGCCATTGTGCAAATGGCTCAGGCGCTGGGACTGGAAATTGTTGCAGAAGGCGTGGAACTTTCCACTACGGCCAGCTTTCTTCAGGGTCTCGGCGTCAAACAAATGCAAGGCTACTATTACGGCAAACCCGATACGGCAACCAAGGTCAGTGCCTTGCTCAAGCGGGGTGTGAGTGGCGTGGATCATATCTCGGAGGAATAAAAAAACCACGTTGTAAAACGTGGTTTTTTCTTATTGCAGCGACAGGTTTACTGCGGCTGAATATTCGATGCTTGTTTGCCTTTCGGGCCAGTAGTAACGTCGAAAGTCACTTTCTGGTTTTCAGCCAGGGTTTTGAAACCGCCAGCCTGAATTTGCGAGAAGTGAGCAAACAGATCTTCACCGCCGCCATCCGGAGTGATGAAGCCGAAGCCTTTGGAGTCATTGAACCATTTAACGGTACCGGTTGCCATGTTGTTTCCTTGAAATAATGGACAGATAAGAAAGGGCGAAAGCCCCGGGGTACATGAAGATCAAGAAGAACGGCAAACTGAGGTACTGGTGATTAACCACAACAGTCGGTTAACTGATTCACTTGCTTGAAAATCCTGTAGGCGTCTTTATACGAGGTTTATTGCCGCGTGCATAGCATTATTTATCTACCGAACCCCGCATTACCTCTTTAAATTGGCTCTGGACGCGGCCCGCAAGGCGGTAAATTATTTTTCTGGTTGCCATGAACCGCGCCGGCTAAGATGCGCCTGACACGTGCCAGCCAGAAAATCGCGTTGAATTCTGGGCATTGCCAATGCCAGCTTTTATCCTGGCCACACATAATTGATAAAGTTTGACCCCGATGACCGAATCCTCTCGCCCACAACACCTGCTTGCCATTGTTGCCGAAAACGGCGTGGATGCAATCTCGCCGGCATTTGATCAGCGGTTCGGCATCCAGCGTATCACCCTGCTGAGCACGCCAGCGCTGATGCCACGGGCGCGCGACCTGGCGAATATTGCCCGCGCTGCAGGCAAGGCATGCGAGCTGGCATCGCTGCTTGGCAGTTGGCGGCCATCGGTGATGGGTGACACGCTGCAGCAGCTGCTGGATGGGCAACGCCGCGAACCGTGGCTGATCAACCTTTCTGGCGCCAACCCGGCGCTGGCGACGACTTTGTTTCAGCTGGCCAGTGAACGTGGCATTCCTGCGTTTGTGATTGAGCCGGATAACGATAAAGCCGTGTGGCTGATTCGCCCGGCCGCCAGTGATGCACGTACCGAATCGCTGGATGTGGCCGACCACATTGGCTTGCGCCAGTACTTCGCATCGTGTGGCTACGAATTGCTGAACGTGGTAGCCACCCTGAAGCAGCGCAACTTCCGCGCCGAGCGCTGCAGCAAGTTTCTGGCCGACATCGCCCTGCATCATCCGCGCACCTTGCTGCGGCTGAATCGTGCCGGAGCCGAGCTTGATCCGCAGTTGCGTTCCTTTGTGCGCTTTGATGAGGCCGAGCTGCAGGTGCTGGGCTTTCTGGTGGAGCAGGGCTATCTGCATCTGCATCACCATGATCGCCTGCAGTTTACGTCTGGTGATGCACGTAATTTTCTCTGTGGCGGCTGGCTGGAGTTCTTCGTATTTTCAACGCTGGCAGAACTGGCACAGGCACTAACGATTGCCGATGCAGCGCTCGGGCTGACGGTGCGCACACGGCAGCAGGCCGCGAGCGAATTTGATGTGGCCTTCATGGCCAACAATCATCTCTATCTGATCGAATGCAAGGCCCGAGCGCCGCGCCGCAGCCACGGGGTGGGCATGGAGGTGCTGTTCAAGCTGGGCAGTCTGGCCGATCAGCAAGGGCTGAACAGCCGCGCCATGCTGGTCAGCCTGTCGGGGCCTACGCCGGCAGAGGCGCAGCGGGCACATTCGCAGCACATCGAAGTGTTGTCCGGTGGCAAGCTGCGTGATTTGCGCCAGCACCTGCAAGACTGGATCGGCGCCTGATTCGGTAACGGTGGAGCATTCGTCCCGGTCTGTGTACCATACGCGCCTGTTTGATGTTTATGGCTGATTCTCCATGTCTCGTTTGTTTATCTCCCTGATTTTATTGCCACTGTTGTTGCTGGCCGGCTGTGGCCCCGACAAGGATAGCCCGGTGTATCAGCGCAAGCAGGCATTCAAGCAGATGATGCGTCACAAGGAGGCAATGTACGGCATGCTCAGCGGCCGCATTGAATACGAGCCGAAGCGTTTTGCCGCAGAACTGGCTCAGCTGCAGCAGGCATCACAGAAACCATGGCCGCTGTTTACCGAACTCAAAGACAGCCACGCCAGGGAGGATGTGTTGCTCGAACCGGCCGCTTTCAAGCAATCGCAGGATCGTTACCAGCAGGCGCTGGCTGATCTGGCCACTGCTGTGCAGCCCTTGCCAGAAAAGCCCGACGCAGTGCGTTCGCCGTTCAAGGCGCTAACTGACTCCTGTCAGGCGTGTCACGACCGTTTTCGTATTGAGTGAGCAGGTGTAATGAGTAATCTGGCACTGTTTGGCATGCTTGCTGCCGCCGTCTGTGGTGTGCTGTGTTTTGGTGCATCACGCTGGTTTTACCGCAAGGGTAATGATTTTCTCGCCAGCACTTTCATGATTCCTGCCGTATTGATGGCGATGATGGTGTTTTTGTTTGTCGCAGTAAACGTGCGTTTCTAACGTTCAACGCTGCGGCCGATAGGCACAAAACCCCGGTCGCGGGCCAATCTGCGGATGGTTACGGCAGGTATTGGGGCGCTGCTCGTAAATCGTGCAGCGGCGCGTGTTGGCATCCAGATAGATACAATCGTTGTTGGCGCGCCGCGCCAGCGTATAGATTTCGTTCTTGAAATTGAAGTGGGCGACGATGCCGGCTTTTTCCAGCCGCTTGGCAATCTGCTTCGCCGGTTCGCCTGCTTCAAATTCGTCGACCACGCCCATCCGTACCAGATCAACAATCCTCACTTCAACCGGCATGGTACAGCAGGTGCCGTGACAGCTATCGCACAACCCCTTGCGGTATTTCAGCCAGGTTTCAGTGCGGGCCAGGTCCGAGGTGTGCTGGATGACGATTTTTTTCATGCTAACAATGGCTTGCGTGGAATCTGGCCGCGTATTATAAACGACGCCGCCGTTTTCCTCCGATTGTCGCCATGTCCGAACTGATCTACCTGCAAGCCTATCCCGTCTATCTGCAACAGCAGGCGCAGAGCCTGTTGCAGCAGGGCAAGCTGGGCGCGGCGATTGCGCGCAAATATCCCGAGCCGCACGATATCGGCACCGACAAGGCTTTGTACGCCTATATCGCCGAGCTGAAGGCGCAATACATGCGCAACAGCCCGCCGATCAACAAGGCGCTGTACGACAGCAAGATCAATCTGGTGCGCAATGCGCTGGGGCTGCACACCGCCATTTCGCGGGTACAGGGCGGCAAGCTCAAGGCCAAGGCGGAAATTCGCATTGCCTCTTTGTTCAAACAGGCTCCCGCAGCATTTCTGAGAATGATCGTGGTGCATGAGCTGGCACACCTGAAGCAGAAAGAACACGACAAGGCGTTTTATCAGCTGTGTTGCCATATGGAGCCGGATTATCAGCAGCTCGAATTTGATCTGCGCTTATATCTGACGCACCTGGATTTTGGTGCTGCCTACGCCGCCGATGCCTGATCCAGCCCCGAAAGCCTGCCAGGCAAAGCTTGCCAGACATGACAACGGCAGGTGCGCGGCCAGGCCTCTGATGCACCGCGTTTTGTTTTGAGCGTGCCTGCCGATGCCTCTATACTGCGGCGACCTTTCATGCGTCCGGAAACGGGCGGCAACCGGAGTAGATGTGCGATGCTGCAATGGACCTTCGCCCAGCGCCAGATCATGCTGCTGCTGCTCGGCACTGTTAGCTGGCTGGTGGCGGCAACGCTGACTGCCGCCATACTCAGCATGCCCGGCGGGCCAATCGGCCAGTGGTTCTGGCCGGTGATTCTGCTCAGCCTGGCGAATATCGCCGCCTATCTCTACAACGGCTGGCACCTCTACAAACATTGCATGCGCGAGCCGGCGCGCTGGCACATCGACAACCGAGACTGGCGCAGCTGGCTGGCCGTATCGGTATGCCACCTGTCGGCACTGGGGCTGGTTCACCTGTTGCCGGCACGTGAGGCAGAGCTGGCGCTGCTGGCACCGTTTGGCGTGATTGTTGCTCCGTTTCTCAATCGCTTCACACCCTCGCTGGCATTGCTCACCATGTTTGCCAACACCCTTGGCCTGGCGGCGTGTGCGCGGGGCGGCATGTCGCCGGGTGAGGCGGTGTTGCTGCTGATTGTGCAGCTGGCATTATGGCTGCTGGGCTTGGGCGGGGTGGTCGAGCAACGCGAGAAGCACAAGCTGCAAGTTGCCCTGGCACAGCTGCGTGCCACGCAGGAGCTGCTCTCGGCAGCGGTGGCCGACAGCGAGCGGCAGCGTATTGCACGTGATCTGCATGATCGCATGGGCCACCATCTGGTGGGCCTGAAAATGCAGCTGC
>JACCDG010310561.1_pt1 | contig 24521 bp, 36 predicted proteins | sample 7442471 | NCBI WGS metagenome assembly JACCDG01 (sample SAMN15323444, study PRJNA562643) | freshwater metagenome | isolation source: river surface water | place: USA:Blue River Watershed | collected 2017-08-17 | reverse complement strand
TGCAGGTTAGGCTCACCGTTCTCTACGGGGTGGACTTGGACGATGTGTACAAATTTTGTCACAGTATCAACCTCCGCGTAGTTAGAACGCAATACGGTAAATGTAGCTAGTAGAGCGAACGCACTTTTCGATGCCGTTCTCAGCAGCAAATGCATCCAGTGCCTCAACTGCTGGGCTCAGTTTGTCAGATGCAGTTGGCTTGTCCACTTTAATAGCAATGAAATTAGTTTCGCGGTAGTTCAGGTACACACGGCTACGGAACCAAGCATTTTGCGCCAGTTGCAGAAACTTTTCACCTGCCAAAATTTGTTCAGGAGTGAACATCTTAACATTCTTCTCGTTACGCTTCTTGGCGTCAGCAACACATGCCCATGCAGCTTGTTTGCTACGGCCTTCTTCGAGATCTTTGAAAGTCTTTGTCATGATACACTCCTTCGGTGTTTGTTTACAATAACTGTATTGTACACTATTTCGAAATATGGATCAACCAAAATTCAACTATTTTATGAAAAAAGTGTAGATTAACCCAGCTAGCCCAGTTGCAGTCATAACACTATTAACTACAATTAGGCTGGCTTCGCGCCATCGAATGCTAACAATTAACCACAAAAACCCACCTAAAACCAAGATTAGTGGTCCTGCAGGATAGATACCTATGCTGTTAACTGCTGTACCAACGATTAGGATAGCAGTAGCAATCCATTTTAAGTACCAGTTTAAATCACGCATCGATTGCATCCAGTGCGTTGTACAGTTGTTCAACTGGGACGTTGTGCTCTCGGTACCCAGCTTCGACCATACTAAAGTATGACTCTGCGGGATATGCGTCAATGTGCCCGGGTTGCATGTAATAGGTGATAGCCCGCACCATGCGATCGCCAATTGCTACCGTTTTTTCTCGACGATTGTAGTAAAACGGGAATCCCTCGAGCTGATCCAAACTTTCCAAGCAAGAGTCGGTAATTTCCCACAGAACTCCGTCAACGAAGCTGCCGGATTGCTTTACTACGTCAGCATGGGTTGAAAATCGAAACATGTGGTCAACAAGCCGTGCATGCCCGAGGCTAACTGCGCCGGGGCAGCGCCATTCCATGTTTCCAATGTTGGTATTCATTCCGTATGCAAAGTAGAGGTGTGTCTTCATACGTTAATTGTAACATGTTTTTGGATTTATGGTCAAATAAAAACCCTACATATAGTAGGGTTATAAACTAATACTAAGTATTAACCTTTGCATTTGGCACGTTTAGCATTAGTTAATGCACCAAAGTCTACCCGCCATTCGGAACCAGGGGCCAACTGTTGGGCATTTTGCGGAAACTGAAACTGCACTCCGGCCTCTTGCATAATTTCTGTGACTGGAGCACGGAACTTGGTTAAGTCATTGCCTAAGTTAACATATGGTTTAGTGTGTGGGAATCTCCAGCCAGCAACTTCGCCAGTGGCATTGTTGATTACGATCTTGTAATAGGCGTGTGGTACGATAATATCTTTCTTCGCGCCAATAAATTCGTCACCAGCGCCATACATAGCTCCAACGAATACGGTATAGCTTTGGTTCGTTTGTACTGCCCAGCCACGTACTGAAGTTTCCAGTAACTTCCAGATTCCACGGTTTAAGCTGCCATGCTGTGGGTACATGTTTGTCATTAAAAAACTTTCGTACTCTACAATCTGACTGTACGATAAGTCGCCGTCTGGGGCAGCATGTCCTTTGTCGTACCCGGTGCCGGCATAGTCATCGGGCTTTGCACCGCCTGGGACACTTTGGTCTGCTACAAATGCATTGGTTCGTGGAAAGCACCCGAGTGCATTTTGCGGTAGCAATGTGTACGCCACATAGGCGGGAATCTTAACTGGTGCATCGTATGCTACCAAATATGCTTCTCGGCAGATAGGCTGCACTTGACGTTGGGTTGCTGCAAAACCATATGGGCTGTGAACTGCACAAGCCTGCGGCGCCAATGGTGCTCGTTGTTCCCATGCATGTGCAGAGAATGTTGATATAGCCAGTAGCAGGGAGAATAAAACTTTCATTGATCGTCCTTAAAATACGTTATGTATTTATAAGGAGTCAGAGGGCACTGGGTCTGCTAGATCTTTACGTTTTAGCATAAATGTGCTAGGAGTAATCGACTTTGGGGTAATTTGCACGTACCCTAATGCCCCAGCGAGACGTTTAATCATAGCTTGATATACCCCAGTTCGGCTGGCTTCTTTGTTACTAGAACTAAACACCACATACGGTGCAGCATAATACTTAGAAAGGTACGTTTTAATTGCTTCCAGCACTGTTGTTAGCACCATCGGTGCATCGCCTCGCCCGGTAATGTCGTAACTGCCGCCGCGTGTGAATTCAATCTCGATCATGTTTTCAGTGATTGGAACGAAGTCGATGCTGATAGTACGGCCTTGTCGGTCATATGCTGTTGCATGCATTTCACGTGGACCAAATTGGTCGTCCCACTCAAGAGGAAATGCTGCGGCAGGATTGAATAGCTCAGTAACCTGTTGGGCTTCTTGTAAATGATTAGAAATTCTCCATCCTTCTAAACTCATAACAATGAAAGTTAGTGCCTTGCTAAGGTCGGAATCAGATTTAAACAAGAATGATTTATAACTGAGATCGCCTGCATCAAACTGAGCAGGGTAAGTTACTGTTTTTCCGTCGATGTTGAAAGTATATTTTGTGTATCCGTTGGTAGATACATTTATCAATTCCGAAGGAACATGGTGTCCTTTGATAATCAACGATTTGCCGGGCGGCGTAAATGTTAGGCTCAAAATAGCAAAATTATCTCCTACTGATGCCTGCTCACTGTCGATGCTCTCTAGTACTTTATTAATCTCGTCCCACCCGCTGAGGCTTTCAAACAGTGCTGGGTTTTGCTCAAGCATCAACCGCATTTCATTTGTAGATTCCTCAAGTACGTCAATTACAAAGTCGCTTGCTCTCATTATTTGGTCCAAAGAAACAGTTGGTAGTCGCCCCGGGCACTGTTGTAGGGCTCTCCGGTGACTTTAAATCCAGCAAACTGTAGTATTTTATTTATAGTGGTATTATTTTCACGAGTTGTAGCAAACGCATTGCCTTGTACGCTACGGTTCATTAGTCTCAGCAATCTTGCTGCGACACCCTGCGGACGATACTCTGGCATTAGGTAAACGTATCCTAGCTCTGTAGTGAAATTACGTTCCATTTCCGGAACGCCTGCTGCTGCAAATACTTTGGATCGATATGCAGGCACAGGATTCTTTAACACCACAACACCAACAGCTCTACCGTTGTCGGTTGCGTAGGCGATATTTTGTGCTGCTCTTAAATTACGCAAAACCATGCTACCATCTACTTCGCTACCTGCTGCAATAAGTTCAGCAAGTTGCTGCAATAGTCCGGGGTCAATTTGTGACGGCCCAGACATATTGTATTGTACAGTTGGATTTTCAAAAAGTTGCGAGATAACCATTATGCTGCCCTTACGCTGTAATTTGATAAATCCACGCCTGGCGTATTGCTCATAATACGTTGAGCCTCTGCCCATGCATCTCGTTGATTAGTTGAATCTAAGTTAGTGACTGTTTCGTTAGTAGTTCGATTGTAAATTTCAAATCGTTCTGCTGCGTGAGGCGCTGCAACCGGTGTATCGCCGAGTCCTGGGGCAACAATATGATTTAACGGTCTAGACTGTCGAGTTCTAATAGCAAAGTTTGCTGGATCTTCTGCTCTCAGTCCTAGTGCCCTTGTTGCTTCTTGCTGTGCAGCATCGCTAGTGGTAGCCGACAATTCTCTGTACGTAGTACCGGTACTTAGTCTAACAATTTCCCATGGCCCCGGACCTTCGGGAGTTAATACAACAGACGAAGGTCCGAAATTGGATGCTGACTGTGCAGTGGGTTCGGTTGTTAATACTACGCTAGTAACATCATTGAATGCACGTGGATAACGTGCTCGGGCCACCGCCTCAGCAGCATCGGTGCTGCTACCTTGGAAGTCCATGCGGAATCCGTCGCTATTTGTTACAGTATACCAACGCTCGGGCGCACTTGTACGCTGTGAAGTGCTGGAAGGTTGGCCAGCCGCCTGTCCTGGGTCGTATTGCAATACCCAGTTACCTGGATGTGCGCCACTCCACTGTGCTTCAACTGTGTGTGCATCGTTTATGTCCGATGCCATAAATCGGTACACAGGAACCCCGGCATTGCCTCTCTGAGAGATGAACCAATTACCGTCGGGGTTACTAGGGCGCCCGTTTAGAGTTGCGGCTGCTGTTCCTGTTGTTGCTGCCTGTGTTGCTGGACGCAAATAGCTTACGCTAATCAGGTCTGGGTTCGTAATTCTCCACATAGCTGCGGCTTTTTGCGCTGCTTCTTCTTTTGTGGCTGCAATTACAGCTTCCGAAGACCTGCCGTGACTTACTTCCCACCAGCTTCGTTGCTGATTGGCAGAATCGGTTCTAGCACGTCGAATATCTAAATTATCACGGTTTCTTAGTCCACTTGCTCTTCCCCATGCTAGCGCCTGAGTTACTGCTTCGTCGTAATCGGCGGCTGTGATAATTTTATGCACTTCGCCGGTGGCCGCATCGTAAACTTCCCATCGATTATTTGCTTGCTGCTTTCCAAGTGTACGCATACCTTGGGCTGCTTTAACAATGTTCTTTAGGGCATCTTTATTGATGTTTCCGGCCACATAGTCCGCAAAGTATTGCACAGTGGAGCTATCTTCGTCTGGTAATCCTTCTTTGATAACTTTGTAAAACTTCTTTAAGTATTCTTCTCTGTACTTCTGTGGATCCATTGCTGCATCTAGTGCAACAACAAAACGCAACAAAGTAGGCTCAATCATTTCGAAGTTAGTATCTAACCAGTCGCCGCCCGGGCTGCGAAATTCGACATAGTTGCCCTTGGTATTGATACTGGTATACTTGTCAGTTGTGCCGGTATGGATTGCTTTACTAGCCAACGCACCAAGATTCTCTTTCATCTTGTCTAGCAATGCTTTGGCATCTGCGGGACGTTGTTTAATGCGCTGCTTAACAATACCCAGTGCGCTCTTGCAGTAAGTATTGCCTGCACGGCCAAATTCGTTTAATACTCGTTCGTCGCCTAGTAACAAAGCCAGCTTAACATAGTCTAGCTTTTCGGTAGTCATATCAGGGACGCTGACGTTAATGTGCAAGCCAGTCTCTGCTTCTTCGCTAGTATAGCAACCAGTTGCATCAGCCCACTTCTTGACTTTTTGTAGATCGCTTAACAAGTCTGCTAACGGCAACGGTGGACTAACAAACTCTAGCCCACGCTCGTTAGAACCTGCTTCAAGACTGCCGTCTGGCTCAACTACATACGTGTTTGGGGAACGACGGGCAGAGTGATAGGAGTTACTGGCAGTAATTGGACGACCCACTGCCCTGGAAAAGCTATCTGCGATTTGCTGAATGTCGGCTTCTTCACTTTCGGGAGTAGTCCAGTATGGCCAAGTAATATCGGTATCGTTTATATTACTAAGCACATCATACATAGTCGTAACTCCGATACTTCTCAGCCATTCTTCTTCTAAGTCGTCCTCGTCGTACTCATCACTCCACTCAGAAAACGCCTCGTCGTAGAGTTCGCCCATATTTGCACGGGCATCCTCAACGGCTGCATCAATGAGCTTGTTCATTTTAATAGTCACATGATTGCGGAACTCATCGCTGTCAATTGGCAAGTCTGGGTATTCGGCTTTGATTTCATGAGTAGCATCATTGCGATATGATGTTTTGTAATTTATACGAATGTATTCATTGATTTTATCTTCTTCGTTATTACTCCACTCCTCTCGCTTTCTCTCGTCCTTCCATTCTTGATATTGGGACTCAAGCTCTTCTCTAAGGTCTTGGATTTGGCGACGACCATTAAAGTCACTGTCGAAGTAAAATTCACAAATATCGCCAATGCCACGAGCTCGACGATCGGCAGACATGTCCTCTTCGGTCTCTTGTGGCTCGCTGTTTCCTACTGGAACAATCATCTCAAATTCCATACCTGCGCGAGCATCTATCTGACCGGCTAGCTTTTTTAAGCTGCTAGGGCTCATGTTAATTTCGTTGAGCGTTTGCTCTGCTAACGGTTTAATTTGTTTGTATCTCATGCTTCAGCTCTTCTTACGCTATATTGATTTAGTACGCCGCCTTGGGCTTCTACCCATTGCTGTCCCATTCCCCATGCAGTGAATTGGTTGTCAGCGGCATAGCTATGAACAGTTTGTCCATCGCTTAAACGATAAATTTGGTAGGTTTCCTGCGCTGGTTGTGTTTGCTGTACTTGTTGCTGTACTTGCTGGAACTGTCCTGCATCAGGAACTACGCTAAATTCGCCCAAGTTAATGCCAGGATTAGACGCACGTAATTGCTGAGCGGCCTTTGTGTTTGCCTCGCTCTGTGTTGCAGCCATAACAAATGCCACTGGATTATCCGCAGCATTTAGAACAGCCCAACGACGAGGTGTTCCGACTGGTGTAGTATCGTTAACCGGAGCTTGCGCTGGCTGTGACGCTGCAACGGCTGCTGGTGTTGCAGTACCCATTCCTGCACTTTGGCGCTGAGTTTGTACTTGTCGAATAAAACTCTTTAGTGCTTGCTTTGGCATTTCGCCTGCTGCGTACTTAACAAAGTGTTCAATCACATCATTCTTTTGATCACCGGCAAGCGCCTTGTAAAACTTCTTTAAGTATTCTTCGCGGTGCTTCTTTGGGTCCATAGCTGCATCAAGGGCAACCACATAGCGTAGCATGGTATTTTCAATTTTATCAAAGTTAGTGCCTAACCAGTCGTTGCCGGCAGCACGAAACTCGATATAATCGCCTTTGTTGTTGATACTGGTGAACTTGTGAGTGTCGCCACTGTGAATAGCTTTACTGGCCATTTGGTCCAGGCCTTCTTTCATCTTGTTCAAAATGCTGGCAACTTCTTCTGGGCTCTTGCGAATATTGCTCTTAACAACGCCAAGGGCGCTGGCTGCAAATCGGCTACCAACTCGTCCAAATTCCTTTAGTACGTGCTCATCCCCGAGCAACAATGCTAGTTTAACAAAATCAAGATCGTATCCAGTGAAGCCAGGTACGCTTACGTTGATGTGCAGACCGCATGAGCTATTTGTATACGCACCAGTTTTCTCCGCATACTGTTTGACTTTTTGCAAATCACTTAGCATTTCCGAAATAGTTAACGGCGGGCTAATAAACTCAATGCCTCCGTCACCGTCATTTTCTGCATAGCTCAAGCTACCATCTGTTGTAACTCCGTATGACGACTCGTCGTGGCCTCCTTCGCTGGCTGGTCTTCCTATATGCTGACTGAATTCTTCTGCGATTTCGTCCAGGCTGCGACCTTCGTTGTCGGATCCGCCCCAGTGTGTCCAGTTTATCTGGTAGCTGTTTTCGATGTCGGACATCATGCGATATCCTTCGTGTTCTAGCCAATCGCTTTGCATATCATCTGGATAGTGGTCGTCGTGCCATTCGTCTTCCCATTGGCTCTTTGCTTCGTCGTAAATATTGTCCTCTGAACTAATAGCATCCTCGGCCATTTGTCCCATTATTTGACGTGCTCTAACTAATACCAATTGGCTATCCTTATCGAGGGTAGTATCGGGTAGTTCATTAGTCAGTTGCTCTAGTGCAGTTTCTAAAGATTCTTCGCGATAGTTGTCCTTGATGTAATCTAAGACTGCCTCTTCTTTATTTTCTTCCCAATCATCTTCCTGCTTTGTTTGTAGCCACTCACCGAAGTCTCTATCGAGTGCTGTTCGCAAACGGTTAATTGAGTAGCGGTCATTGTGCTCGTTATCGTCAAAGAACTCAATGATGTTATCAATGTTATCCGCCGGCTCATCTTCTTCGTAGTTGGGTTCCTGGGATCTGCTATCGTCATCGTCACCGTTTGCATCGGGTACATACATCTCAAATTCCATGCCAACCCGGGCATCAATTTTACTAGCAGCCTGGCGTAAGCTGCTAGGGCTCATGTTAATTTCGTTGAGCGTTTGCTCAGATAATGGTTTAATGTGCTTATATCTCATGAAAAATACCAGTTATTGGGTATTTATGCTATCTCTGTTTAGAACATTTGAAGTGTAATCGTAGTTAACCATATGACCATAGCTTTGTTGTAGTCTGCGCTCACTGTTATCTGCGTTAGGGATTGTGCGTAATACCTTTGCTCCGTTGCGGATATGGAACCGTGCCACTGGATCACGCTGGTCACGCAAAAACTCAATAAGTACTTCCATACTCGGTGGCTCTGTGAAGTGTGCGCTTAGGTTCGGGATAGGGCTCATGGTAACAAAGTTCTTGATTTGTTTCATGTTCTCGCGCATCCACGAAGCAGCCTCACGAATCAGTTTAGCGCCAACGTTGGGCACTGTACTTTCGTTATCTGTTTTGAAAACGCTATAAAATATAGCATGGTCTGCATATAAGGATACTGAGCTATCAGTGTCTAGAACTTGACTGATATTGTCGGGTAAGCCTTTTGTGAATGCCACACACAAAACAGCAACAGGAACATCGTTTTCGATCCAAAAGAAAATGTTTCTATCGTATTTACAACGGCGTTCTAAACTGCGTTTTTCAGTTAGGCTATGGACTGGATCTTGTAGTACAGATCGTAGGTAGTGATTGGAAAAGTTGTTTGAGCGGAGATGGACTAGCATAATGGCCTCGATTAATAATATGCGTATTTATTACGCAAACGTGCCGTATGGCTAGATTACTGATACGGAACTAGTGCGCGAATAGTTTTTAAGCCACGAGCTCTTGCAGCGGTAAATCGATGATTGCCATCAAGTAACCAGCCGTTGTCATCGGCAACAATTGGCTTCTTCATGATATTTTCAACAGGAATCTTGTTAATGTGATCCCAGTCTAAATCAATCACTCGTCTATAAGGGTCATCCTGATCGTAAAACTCTGGGGTCTTAAGATCTTCAATTGGCACGTTCTTTAATACCCACACCTTGTGTTTTAGAATTGGTTTTTCTAAATGATACTCGTGGTGGATACCTTTAACGTACTTTAATACCTGCAAATTGGTGTATAGCTTTTCAGTTGTATTATATTGCACATCGTCGCTATCGTCTACAGAATCATCTACCGGCAATAGGCCTTCGAGCGCATAGTGCAATTTTCGTAGTGCTCGATCTACTTCGCTGTCTTTGTACAAGATGCCAATGCCACCATTTGCTTCCCATAGGCGTATATTGCTATCCCAGTCATCTATTAGAATGTTAGGAGTGCCATCAGCTTGTCTGGCATACTTTTCTTTTTGGTGGTCGAAGATAACATCGCTAACCGGGAATTTCCTTAGGTAGCGTTGCAACCAGTCTGTTTTTTCTTGAGTGCTTTGCTCAACTTCACTCATTAACGGACTGCTTAAAATTGCAAAGTCGCTAGCTTGCTTAACAATGCCGCGTAACAATTTTCCGGCGTTTGGGAGTGGCGGCAGTTCTTCAAAGAAACCGGGTTCTTGAGCAACTTGATCAATACGGTCCTTAATCTTTCGAGCTTTGCGCCAGTGAGGAGCACCTTCACGTTTGGCAATTTCGCCAAACATGTCGGCTAATGTGCCGTCCATATCTACATAAACAATAGGACGGCTTGAGTGGGTGGATTCTAATTCAAAACTTTTCACAGTCTAGTATTTATAAAGCTAATGCTTTACGAAAACTTTGTACGCTGTGATTGAAGCTCGATGTTATTGCATTCTGATGGCGCAATGCTAATTCGTGCCCGATGCTAAAGATATTGGTAGGAGGCAAAGTAACGCGGGCATCGCTTTCGATACCATCTCTGCTAATTTCTAGTCCGTGCTTGGTAACCAAGTGCTTAATAGGTGCATTGTAGCTTAAACAATGCATATACAAGTCTCGGTAACCTCGGTTGCGGCTCCATGTCATTGCATAGTCCATCATGGCACTAGCAATGCCCTTTCCGCGGTAGCTTTCGGCTACCATTACGCCAAACTCAACTTCGTGGTCACTCATCTGTGCTATATGAATAGTTCCAACTAATTCCCCGTCGATATCTTCGGCTGCAACAATATGATGCAAGTGCGTGGACTTGCACATACCGTCGACTAATTGATCGATTAGTTCCGGGGTAATAGCATGCCCAAAGTAGAGATTTAAAGAATCCTGATTGCGTTGCTTTAGAAAGAACGCATACTTTGGTAATTCGCTATCGTTGAGAATTCTGTACGCAATCATTTTAGTACATCATGTAGCCGTTTTTCTTGGCTAGTTTATAACGGTATTCGCCCCATGCTTCGAAAAACTCCCATACTGCTTTTAGAAAGTTTTTCATAGTGCCCACCCCTTGCGAGTGTCGTATTGACGAATCCAGTGCTCTACTTCGGCAGTAGTGCTGGGATTTTTGCTTGCGATATAGCTGTCTAATTGGTCTTGATAAGACTCTGCTGCAAATAGACTTTTGATCCATTGTAATAGTTGCATATTAATCTCCTGTTAGTGATTATACAACTATTTACCTTGCAGTGCAGCAAAGTCTCATGGTTTCTACTGAGTCACTTTACCCATTTCAGTGCAAACAACACCGACTTCTGCTCGTCGGTAATATCAACGTGCCAAGTGACTTCAGCATCCATGTGAATCGGGCGAGTAGGTTCGCCATTGTACAAGGAGAATACTTCCCACCCAAGTCCAATGGAAACCACATTGTCGCTAAAGCCATCATTGCCGGACCCACAGTACTCTCCAACATTTTCCTCTAGCCAGTCTTCAATTTGAGCCAATGCACTACTGATAGTGCCACGGGCATAAGGATCATACTCACGAGCATGATTGAGTACGTTGGGAGTAACGTCAAATACTGCCATTATTTGGTAAATTTTAATGCAAACATAGTTGCAAGTTGTGGATCTTCAATGTGCATGTACCAACTAATAACCCTAAACGACTTTTGGGTCAGTTTGTTTAGTTTTTCGCTGTCTCTCTTTGAAGTGTGTATTTCCCACCCCACACCTTTACGCATAATTTCCTGCGTGAACCCGTGTTTTTCAGTCATAGGTCCGATGTGTTTTTCTACCCACGACATCATTGTTTCAAATGATTCGTATTTCTTACGACGAGTAGGTTGTTCGTCGTAAGTAAACATCAGGTGGGAAATATCAATTCCGGTCATTATGGACGCTTAGTAACCACCTCATCGGCAAGACCCATATCCACTGCTTCTTGTGCAGACAGGAAAGTGTCAAACTTCATGGTACCAAACATTTCGTCGTATGTTTTGCCCTTGGTATTGTGCTTAACATACAGTTCAGTAAGGCGTTGGTTCAAGCGTTGGCTTTCTTCAAAGCTGCGTTTAGCATCTTCGAATTGCAGTTCTTGAACGTGTACAGAACCACGTGTGCTAGGAGTACCTGAGCTAACACGATGAATCATTGTGCGTGATTCTGGCAAGACTAGTCGTTTGCCTGGGGCTCCTGCTTGGGCAAGGAAACTTCCCATAGAGCAGGCTTGGCCAAGTACAATGGTAGAAACATCAGGCTTAATGAACTGCATAGTATCATAGATTGCCAGGCCAGCAGTGACGAGGCCACCGGGTGAATTGATGTAGAAGAGGATGTCGGCATTTGGATTCTCACTTTCTAGAAAGAGCATTTGAGCAACGACCAAGCTAGCACTGTGCTCGCTTACGTCGGTATCTAGCATAACAATGCGATCCTTTAGCAAACGACTATAGATGTCGTAAGCACGTTCGCCATTGGCTGTTTTTTCGAGTACGGTAGGTACAAAATTGGGCATAGTTTCCTTAGATAAATGATACGGATTTCACATACTGTCGAGTTTTGAGATCGTCTAGGTTAATGTCTTGGTCTATTACTGCAACCGGTATGGTGCCGTCTGTGTAACAGGTTTGCCATTCTCCAAAAAAATCACGATGCTCTTCGTAGTACTGTTGTACTTTAACACGTCTTTGATTTATTTGCAATGGATCAGTGGCCCAGAACTTTACAACAACGTCTGCACTGTAGTGCCTAAATGGCTGGAATGCACCCGGTTCAATATATTGATCATTATCCTTGCACAGATTTGCAATGGTCTTTCCTACTTCGGCATAGTTTAAGAGTACAGTACCAAACTCGTGCTCGAGTGTAAAATACTGATAATGGTCTTCGCTTAGAAATCGATCCTTGGGTAGCCCAAACCAAGTCATTACGTGCATGGGGTTATTTCCTGCTGCTACGCCTTCGCAGCGGTGTACGGCTATGTTGAGGTCCGATAGTGCTTTACGAACGTGTGCAGGGGCTGTTAACCAGAATTTATGGTGTTGTTTGTTTAGTAGCCCGTGGTAAACTTCAAATATGTGATGTAGATAGTTTAGCGTGTCTTGGTCACTGATGCTGGTTAGCTTGCGTTCAACAATGGGCTTGTGACTGTTAATAGTATCGCAACATTGGTTAATTCTTGCTATTGCATCTGCTTCTTGTTCAGCAAATGAACCGAATCCGTAGAATCGTTTTGGATCGTCGATTGGGAAATTACTAGACTGTGCATCTTTTACGGCCTGTACCCATAGAGGAGTAACTGGGTTGCTAGTCAGCCGAAACTTAACAAATATACTGTCCTGTAGATTGCTGGGATTCGCGTACTCTATCACTAAATGATTCATCTATTTAGTATACAGGATTTCTATGTAAATAACAATAAATAAAGGTGTAGTTCGCGGCTGGCAGGCCCAACTACTCTAACGCTTTAAAGGAGCATCAGCAAATGTATTTACGCTTCTACGTATACGCATACCTAAGAAAATCAGATCTTACGCCGTACTACATTGGGAAAGGTACCGGCAATCGCGCTTGGTCTAGAAATCATAGTGTTTCAGTTCCGCGAGACCCTACAAAAATAATAATACTCGAGCATAATTTATCTGAAATTGGCGCATTAGCGATCGAGAGAAGGATGATTAGATGGTACGGCCGCAAGGACTTAGAAACAGGCATACTTTATAATAGGACCGAGGGCGGAGACGGGGTTTCTGGCAGAGTTTCTACAGTAGAGCAAAGGCTAGCACGTTCACAATTATGGCAATTAAACGGGCACCCGCGTGGGTTTAATAATAGAACTCATTCGTTAGAGTCAAAAGAAAAGATTGCAGAATCGAGACGTGGTAAAACGTTGTCGGATGACTCTAAAGCTAAAATTAGCAAAGCCAATGCTGGTAGAAAACATACAGACCAATCTAAACGTAAAATATCAGCGGCACAAACAGGGCCAAACAACAATAATTTCGGAAAACCTAGGTCAGAAGAAACTAGGAGAAAAATAGCCGAAGGTGTTAAAAGACGTTATGCAGAACGTATTAGCAACGAGAAAAATCCTGATGCTTAAACCAGCGCTTTTGACCAAACGAAACTTTTAAATGTAAATCGTAATGCTCAAACCTGTCACGCCATGCGTAAAAACTAGGTCCGTGTGCTCCGGATTTTTGGTAGATGTCTCGCCCGTGCTCTGTGATGTGATCCCAACGATATACATCCCACTGGTATTGGTGGATCATTTCGTGTGCCAGGGTATTCATGAACCACTGTGGGCAGAACCATTTGTCGCTGATCTTAATGCGTACCCACGATCCGCTGTTTTGCTTGGCCTCTTCCCAGAAGCATAGTCCCCAGCATTTAGTTAGGCGGCCTTGGGTTAACTGCGGCATCTGCAAAATACCATCAAACACATAACGGTTAATAGCATTGTATGCATAAACAATGTCTGCATCGCTTGGGCGAAAACTCTTGCGGCGTTGGTACGTTATACTTGGTAACGGCTGCGCCATTATTGCACGAATTGGGTTAGGTCTGGCCATGAAAAATCCCTCGCTACAGTATTTAAGTACTGCACGAGGGATTTTTAACTTGGAGTTTATTCTTTAACTACGCTTTTAACGGTGTCATCGAGCTCTTTAAATTCGCGGTCAGCACGTTTGATAGTGGCACGAATGTTGAGTTTACGCTCTTTGGCCGCTGCCAGTTTGTTAATGTCCCCAATTGGCAATGCAACTAGCACATAAGCACGGAATCGACTGCCATCTTGGATCACTTTAATATCGGCAATTTCTGCACCAGTAACGTCAACGTCGGGGCACATGCTCCTGATTGCTGTGGTGTTAATAGAAGAGCTGGTATTGTCAGTGTCAACTCGGTACACCTTAGTTTGGCTACGAACAGTTCCGCCAGCTGCCATACAAATACCACGGAATGCATTAGTTTCTGCAATGTCCTTGGCCATGTTGTAATCACCACTTGCAGCGGTGCCGCTTGCGTAAACTGCATCTGCGCTTTTGGGCAGCTTGGCCATCCAGTCCGGTGCTTTGTCCAGTGTACGCTCAACACTTTTAGCCTGACGTTCGCGTTCAGCATCGGCACGGCGCTCGTAAGGATCTTTACTGGTGCTACATCCAGTGACAGCAAGGCCAATAGCAATGATTGCAAGAATACGTTTCATGTTTTACCTTTCGGTTGTTAAGTTATGGATATTGTAGCACAAATGGATTTATCAGTCAACTAACGCTTCCCAGCGATTAACTGGGGCTTGTTTGTTGTTTTGATAGCATTGTGTGCCCTGGCTGCTACCAGATGGCATTCGCTCAGTTACAGTCACACATCCTTGGGCAGGCTTTGGTGCTGCTGGACAATTCCACAAAATTGTTCGAATTTTATCACGTGCAATGCCAGCCTGCTTGCCATCAAACGTGGCTCTATCTTCGGTGTATGTTCCGTTGATCATTGACGAAACAACACCAGATGGGCTAGTCATACGCATAGCGTTCATGTAACGCTCACCCTGGGTGGGAATTTGGCCACGCAAAAATGCCAATTGTTCTTCGCGTTTACTGCAATCAATTTGATAATAGTTTAGGTCAACTACATTCATTCGACTAGCAGTAGAGCAACCGCTTAACGCAACCGCTAAAGTTAACAACATAACTCTCATGGGCAGTAGTACCTCAATCGATCGATTTGAATGTCGATAGTTTGATTGTATTTGTAGTCGCTAACGTCCACGGACTGGAATTGCTTTAGCTTGGTCAAATAACGAATCTGTGCGCCTTTGTTGGCACAGTCTGGTGTAAAGTTGGTCACTGCATCATAGCTGGGTTTGTGCTGTGTTGCACACCCTGCAAGTGCAGTGACCAGAACCAGGATTAACCGAGTCACTTGCTCTTGTGGAACGTGACTGTATCTTTGAGCGCTTTGCTCGCAGTTTTCTCATCAACGCCTGCGTTACGTTGAATGTAACGAACCGCATCGCGGCTGTTAAACTGAAGAACAAAAACAGCTTCGTTAGCGAAATGTTGGGCTTGGTTAGTTTGCATCAAAGTCTCCTTTATTACGATGCTTGGGTTTACGTTGATATTGTTGTTTGGAACTTTTTTCTACCCGAGGGTAGAACGGCAGTTCCTGATCAAACAGCGCTCGATGCGAACGGCGTTTTGGGGCTTCAATTCGAAAAGAGATTTGTTTTTTCATAACCGTATTTTAGCACTAAATGGATTATTTAGCAACCAAAAATCAAATTAGTCCCGGAGACTCTCAAACGCTAGTTCATGAATAATTTCCGGGTATTCGTCATTAAGCTGATCAAGTTCGTCCTCAGTCAATTCAATTCCGTTTTCGTACTCTGCATAGGAAATGTGTGCATCACAAAAGTCCGGCCAGTCTGTGTAATCCACATCGCTAACTTCGAGACTTGCGATCTTAACATTATGACCATTAATCTTCATTCTTCAACTCCGAAATGTTTCTTAATTTCGGTACCCGGATGCTGACATTGTTTTTCCGCTTGGTTGCTAATGTCAGCACATTCCTGAATAATCAATTCAGCAAACTCTTGCAGCCTGGGCTCACTTACCATTTGAATTTTTGCTTGCACTGCGATTTCGTAGATTCGTTTGTTCATTTTTTAAATCCTAACTTGAGTAACATTGCCATATATTCCCCAGGGTTCTGGGGTTGCCGGTACGAGTCGTGCGATATCTTATCGTAGCATTTGCTACAAAAAGATCCGCTAATACCAAAGTAATTTTGGCAGCTCCACCACTGGGAGGTGTTACCCTCTCGTGGTGTTTCACAACCAGTGCATTTGTACATTATGCTGCCAGCGTGTAAGGCTTGTCCCACTGACCGATGTTGATGTCGATGTAGTGCGACAGGTGAAAATAGTCAGTTTGGATATCACTGTGATCAAAGAACTCGGGGCCCTTCATTGCAGCAACCATTTCAGTCAGGAATTCCTTGGCATCACCATCGAACTGCTCATGGAACCAGTGAGTGTTAACGTCGATGCTCTTAGTAGCAGGTTGGAAGGGCAAGTGAGCTTCGCGGGGCTTGGCACCGCAGATCTTGTTGTAGCTGCCCATGAAGTCAATTTTGCCTTGCTTAACATTCAGCACCAAAGTGCTGTGGTGGCGAACTGCAATGCTGGCTTTGATACCGTACTTTTTGCAGATAGCCTTGATAGTGGGGGCCAATTTTGCTTTGAGTTCCTGGGAAACGTATGCCATTTTCTGCTCCTGGTGTTGCTAAACAATAACTGTATTATACACGGTTTCGAATTATGGATCAACCATAATTGCAAATTATTTCACATGCTCCAGTAGGATTCGCTTGCAGGGTTGCAGCACCAAGGCGTGTCTGCTTCAATTTGAACTTCTTTGCCGGTCATCAAGCTGCGGACCGTCATGTAACGCTCCTGCACGTCAAAGCGCCAGCCATCTTTTTGCGGGTAAAGTTGAGCGGAAAGTTCCTTCAATTCACGCTCGACAGTCTCGCGAGTCATTCCCGAAAACGGATATTTGGCAATAAAACGCTCGCCTGCTTTGCAACGACGATCGGTTTTGTACACTGCAACAGTCCAATCTTTCTTCACGGAACGCTCCTGGTTTGTTTACAATAACTCTATTGTATGATATTTTGAATTTTGGGTCAACCAAAATTTCTATTACCACTGGTTGTAAATAACCATGTGGTCCACATTAGGCACTTTTCCAACTGGGCGATAGATGCACTGCTCACCGTCCCAGCCATCTTCGTCGAACAAGGCGTCACCAGGCTGGACCGGAATGAAACGAATAACTTTACCAGTATGGTGGCTTTTGACCCAAAACGTTTGCGGCATGCCAAAGTACTCGCTGGACAGTTTAAGAACTTTGCGCTCTTTGTTGAACTCGCACAGATTAAGATCCACAGTGGGAATCTTAGACATTGCGGCACGGAACAGGGCAGGATTGTTGAGAACCGTGTTGCTGAGCATTTCTGACTCCGTTTTGTTTAACTAGCCATTATTGTAGCAAAAATGAATCCAACGGTCAAATAAAAACCCGCCACTGGGGCGGGTTACTATTGGTAATACTTGAGTATTACTTTTTAGCTTGGAAAGACTTGGTAAAAGTTTCAGCAGCTTTTGCAAAATCAAACTTTCCAGCTTCCTGGACTGCTTTAACGGATTCGCTAGCTAACTTGGTTGCAACTTCGGTGCCTGCTTTTGCAGCGGCTTTGGTGTATGCAGTTTGTGCATCAACGAATTGGTTGAGTGCAGTAGCGATTGTGGTGTTGTTCGCGAACACTGCGTTCACGAATTGCTTTTTACCAGTTTGGATGGTATCGATTGTGGTGTCTAATGTAAACATTGTTTTCTCCTAAATAGACGAAATACTTTTTAGTAGGCCCGCCCTATGCAGCACCGTACAAAGTATTTATCTATTATATTAGTGTAAACCACTAAAGTCAAGAAAATTTCCTAGTGAGCTATCACTAATTAAATACATATACATTGAAACATTCAAAGGAGTAAAAATGTTCAAAGCAATCAAGGAATTCTTCTTCGGTAAACCGTACGAAGCACCTAAAGTCGAGGATAAAGTTGAAGCCGTAAATGCAGCACCTTACAAGGTTGAAGCACCGGTTGTGGCAGTACCTCAAGTTGAAGTAAAAGCTGAAGTATCGGCACCGGTAGCTAAAGTTGCACCTGCTAAAAAGCCAGCTGCACCTAAGGCTAAAGTTGCACCTGCTAAAAAGCCAGCTGCACCTAAGACCAAGTCAACTGCAAAGCCATTGGCAAAGGCCGGCGATAAAAAGAAGCCAGCCGGAAAAGCACCTAACAAAAAGACAAAGTAATGTTTCGCAACGTCGGGGTATTTCGCGATAATTCCGACACGGTTAGGTATCACCTAGATCATTTTAAAACTCATACTCCAAACGAGTGGGCAGTTTATGATGATCTAGGTCATTTTTTGAATAGTGGGCATCCACTAAACATCGCGATTTTACATCTCCCGTATCCATTTAAACAGGATACCCAATTCAAGCTAGATCAAGTATATGAGATCAGTGATCTGGTCTTGGTAATTGGATCTGAGCTACACGATTCAACAGTTGAATTTATAAAAGCAAACGATAAACCGAATATTGTTTATTATATCTGCGGGTTTTTAAACTTTGAGTTAGCCCACGCAGAAGTGTGTCAGTACTTTGACTGGTTTGAGACTTCTAGATATTTCTACAGAGACTACCTACCCGAGATGCTAGGTCGTATAAGTTACACAAGACCTAAAGAGTCTCATTTTGATATTTTACTGGGCAGGAAGAAGCCACACCGTGATGCTGTTTATCAATACGTTAAACAGAATTTGCCAGCTGGCAACAGAGTGCTTACGTACTTCAACGAACATCAAATTGATTTTGCTACAGGCAACGAGCAGTGGATCTGGGAAGACCGCGGAATGCAGTTTATCAATGATCCTAAATGGACTGTGGACTTTGTTAAGTACTACGGCCACAATATGAGCATCAGCCAGGTAATTCCAATTGGAATTTACAATCGTACTGCGTACACAGTGATTGCTGAAACAAACTATAGCAATCAATACAGCTTCTATACAGAAAAGACCAGTAAGCCCATTATTGCACGAAGACTATTTGTGATTTTTGCAGGACGGCATTATTTACAGAATCTTCACAAGCTAGGGTTCAAGACATTTGATAGTGTCATTGACGAGAGCTACGACAGCATAGAAGATAATTCACAACGATGGTCAGCGGCGTGTGAGCAACTGTCGGCGTTGTGCAAACTAGATCAGGCAACAGTGCTTGAAAAAATCCAGCCTATAGTCGAGCACAACTTTACAGTTATGATGACCACAGACTGGCACAGAAACCTAGTTGCCGATATGGAACTTAGGGTCGATACACTTGTTCGGCAAATGCCTGGCTAGCCAAGTTTTTGGCCTTTGACTCGCACATGATGTCGAAGTGTTCCAGGAAGCGACCGGCCCAATCGTTAACCGCAGAATTCCAATAGAAGTCGCTGTGTGCGCGAAGCTTTGCCTTTTTGTAACCACTTACAAGCAACGCTGCGTGATCGGGCAAGGTGTTCGTGCAGTGTCCGGGGAGGACTGCTTCTTGGGAAACGGAGTAATGTAGAGTAGGGCGCACACCGCGCCAAGAATCAACAACTGCCTTAACACGATCGCTATTGACATCAACGTACTCTCCTTCTCGGATCCAGTGATGATGTATATCGAGCACAGTAGGTACAAGATCACGTAGAGACAAACAATCATCGAGTCCATGTGTGTACTCCTCATTCTCTAGTGTTAGACAGTTACGTGCTTCGGGACTAAGGCGACCGTACACATCTCGAATGCCTTGTGGGCCTTTGCGACCGCTGATGTGTACGTTAATCTTAAAGTCTTGAAAGGATTGGCCGTAGCCCATCCAGCGTGTCATATCAGCGTGGTATTCGAATTCGTCGATTGAACGTTCAACAACATCTCCAGAATCACTTGCGAGAACGCAGAATTGACCTGGGTGAAAACTAAGACGCACATTGCAGCTACGAGCAAGAATACCCACTTGCGCAAAGTGCTTCTCGCAATAAGCCCTAACGTCAGACTGACGCCAAAAATAACTCCAAGAAGGCTCGGTATATAGAGGAAGAAGGTCGCTGCTAAGGCGTACCATTCTAAGATGTGGTTCAAGAGATCCTACCTTTGCTACCAGTTGTTTAACTGATTCGATGTTGTGCTTCATGATATCCCAGAGACGTTCCTCTGCAATATGCTGGCTCTGTCTATTTAGCCAAGCGGCAGTGGTGCCGCGGGTATTCAGTTCGGGCACAGACTCAACTTGTCCCTTGGGGTTAATTACGCTGTACTTGCAGGCAAAACCGATTCGTGCGTTCATGATTTTAACAATCTAAAGATGTTGTGATAACTTGCGGTGCATTGCTGCAATGCCCATTGTAACTGTCTAGCAGGCATTTCGTCAACGATTTGGTTGATATCTTTTTCAAGATCTGTGTGAGAATACATACGCTTAAAGGTATGGCGATTGTGATCGTCGAGTAATCCCAAAATTCTTTTGATTTCGTTTCGACGATCCTGCTGTAATTTTCGTGACATGCCCGTATTGTAACGGATTTGGGTTAATTAGTCAATAATACCAAAGTTTGCCCAATTTGCAGAACCCAAGCACACCCATCCCAATGGCCCACCCGGGGTCGGATTTGCGTTAAAAACAATGTGACCTTTGGTACTTGAGTAATTTGGCGGGGCTTCGCTTGCAGTCATTTTTACTTGCCCTACTTGCAGGTTGTCAATTTGTGCAGTGCCGTCTGAGTGAAGCACCACGTTATTTTGTCTGTTACTACTAAGCACCAACGATTGATTACGAGGAGTTCCAATTCGTCCTGTTTGGTCTTTTAGCTTACTAACAGTGACTTCAATTTCTTCATCCCACACCGCAAGTGCTGCACTCGGTTCAATGGTGTTAATACCTGTGCGCTTATTACCCACATATAGTGTTTCGGCAATTTGGGTTTCGCCCTCTACTTGCAACTCTTTTAAAAGACCAACTCGCTGAAGGTTACTTTCAGTGATACTGTACCCAATGCGGTTGCCTTCGATAACAGTGCTGCCGTTAACTGTAATCTTAGATAGGTCCAACCCGTCGGACTTGATGGTGTTAAAAATAACATCACTAAAGTTTGAAAACAGATCTTGGTTTAGGCCACTCTTTACATTGCTTGTGACAGATGACGATATTTGCTTAAAGAACTGGCTGGTTTCGTCTACGGTACCTTTAACGTTAAGGTTCCCCTCTACAGTTAGGTCTAGAGTTACCAAATTGTTTTCCACAACTACAGCGGCATCTAGCAAGGTTACAATACATTTGCTAGCACGATCATCAATACCGGTACTGCTAAAGCCTTTGATAATTCCGCCATGAATTTGGTCGCCACTGATTACTAGATCTTGTTGCTTAACGCTTGAGGCACTAATACTGCCGGCAGGAAAGTCTACTTCAGTAAGTTTGTTGCCAAGGATACTTTTTAGTGCGGATGAAAATTGCTGATCAATGTTTATGCCACTGATCTTTTTATCAATGATTCCGTGTATCTCGGACTCTAACTGCTTCTGGATATTGGTTACAACTACGTTAACCGCGGCGTTAATGCGCTTCTGTAATGCTTCTGTGTCCTCTGTGGACAGCAACTCAGTTAGCTTGTGAACAGCTAAGTCGTAGTTATATGTGTCTAAGCGGGTTTTTAATTGATCTTTTACAAGGTCAGTGATCTGTGTACTGACCTGGCTTTGAACGTCTTCAACTATGTTGGCTACTAAAGTGTCGAATTTTTTCAGTTCCATTTGTCCTCGAATCTAATGCTAATTACGTGTTCGTAATTTTTCTTAATCAGACTCTTGTACATGAGGTTTTTGTGTACTGTAAAATCGCTTGCGCCAGCATCTAAACTAAATTTTGCCAATTGTTTGAAGTACATGGTACGTCTTGGGAATGGCCCATAAGCAGTCATTGAGTGATCCGGATTAGAGATTTCGTACACTGTGGTATTCCAGGCGCTGCGATTAGCAAAGTCCCAGTCATGAAATTCATTGTAGACTCGGTTTGTTTTACCATTTCGAATTACGGCAGGAATACTAAACTCACGATCTTTAAAGTCTTGATTTTTGTAATCACGTAATGTACTTACCACAAACTCGTTTGCTAGTTTACAAATTTGTTTAACGGTGCTTTGCTGCTCAATGTCGTCTGCTGCGTAGGTAAAATACTCATCCATTGCAACTACAACGTCAAACCTTTTGTCGCACAGTTCGGTTTCTGGAATGTAGGTATATTCAATACCGCGGCCATCTAGGTACGAACGAGCATTGTCGCTTAGATTAGTAACCGAAATTCTGCCATTTCCTTTTGCAAAGATTGCGGGACTAAACCCAAGGAACAACGTTGTGGTTGGGGTGAAGTTATGAAACCCGTAGATACTGTTAAGTATGTCTTGTTTCTTAGTTACAATTTCTTGCTCTTTACTGGTATTAGTAAAAGCTGATAAAAGTGCATCCGAATATCTAATAAAATTCATCTTATAGTTATAGTTTATCAAGTATTTATTCGGAACGAACCAAATCGAGTGTAACACAGTGGAACCCACCTCCTAGTGTACGGCTATGACGTAATTCCAAGGGAATAACTTTGATCCCTTTAGCATCCAGCACGTCATGTAATCTTGTTTGTCTAGCGTCACATATAACTGTGTTTGGGTCCACCGAGAGCATGTTAAGGGCGATCCATTTGCTTGCATATGGGTACTCATAAAAGCCTTGAGGTTCAACTTCATCCACATATATCTTCTCCCAACCAGCGAAGGCTTGTGGGCAGTTTGTTTCATTAACTCTAGATCCATTTAATAACACCAACCCTTCCCTCAATACAACTACGGTGCTATCAATATGCACACCTGCGTAAAAGTTGCACAGTTCGATATCCACATCCGGAACTTGTTTGCATAGCCAATCGTATGCGGCACGATTACCACTAGCCGATTCTAAGAATAGCCATTTGTCTTTTGAGACACGTAGAATGTTTGCTGCATCCAGTACCATGCCTTGATTGCGTGGCATGTGGATGATGTGTTCTGCTTCTTCTAAAACATCGATATAACACTGATATTCCATGTCGCGACAAGGATACATCATTGCAGGATTGATAAGAATACCGCCATGCACAATAAAACGATCACGGGGGCAATAGTTGTAGAGCCCATCATGCACTTGAAAGTTCATTGGGTCCGGGCGCACCACTTCTACACCATGTGCAGTTAGTGTGGCGCACAGTTGGCTCAAGTCTTCGTTAGTTTCATCAATGATCCACTGTGGTACTGGACCTGACGGGAGTGGAGTTTCTTTCCACAAGGTATTTTGTTCTTCTGCGCGAAAGACTCGATCGTATACTGGCCAGTTTGCATGTGTTGCATCGCCAACAATAATACGCTTTAACGGATCGTATTCATTCCAACTTGATATCATACCCAACCTGTTATTTGAAGTGTGTAACGCGGGTCAATTCCAATATTGGCCGCGGCGTGCGGGGTATCATAATCCCACTCTAGCACTGTTCCTGCATCCCAGTTAACAAGGCCTATGCCATTGATTTCACTGTAGTGACCAGGCATCCAATCTTCTAAGAACACTACTGCTCTACGGATTCGACGTTCCTGTCGTTGCAAGTTATGCAGTTTAACATATTTCGCATACAAGTCAGAGTGAGTTGGTAAGACTGTTCCAGTGTCCATGCGATAGTAACTAGTGCCAATGTCCTTCCATCCCATCTCCTGATATATCTCAACAAACTTGTGATTCCATGATGGCTGCTCCTTGCGCATGTCGCACATGGCGCCAGTGAACTTGTTACTGTATCCTAAGTTTAACCAACGCTCGACACTCACACCGTCATTAAAGTCTTCTTGCTCGTATTGTAGATAGTGGAACTCATTGTCCCAGAATACTGGCAGTTTATACGTTACGTGTGTTGCCATAATGTATTACCTTAATGTCCGGGTCACTAACCGAGTATTTGCGCCAAGGATCAACAATAACACTGCCCTTCAGGAACAGGCAGTACTGACTTTGCGCTTGGTTAACGCCTGCATAACCATACGTGACTTGACGGTTGTGTGCCAATAACACAACACCTTTGACCTCTTGTGGTACAAAGTCTTCTGTCAACGGATCTAAGTAAGTTGGGGAATACCCAAACTCTTCACAGTAATGCCCCACTAACAAACTATAGCTGCCTTCGGTGTATGCTACGTCAGGCTTGTAAGCCTTACCGTGAATATAAATAGGCAGATCGTAGATTTCTGCTTGTTGCACAAGAGCCAGTGCCATTAGCTTGGCCTGCTTTTCTCGGGCGTTCATAATGGCATCAAATAAATCGTAGCCAAGATCTAATCGCTCTGCAAGGAATCTTAATGCAATGTTATCACGTGGGTGGCAGGGTCCGGCATCGCCCATACCTGCTGTCATATACTTAGGCCCCATAATTCGCATGCCAGATTTCGCTAGTGCATCAGTCACGACATCCACATTAATATTGCCTTGCTTGATAGCAACGTCCTGGATCATGTTAACTAATCCAATCTTGGCACTAATAAATGTGTTGTAAAACACCTTAATACAT
>JACCDG011437852.1_pt1 | contig 24528 bp, 20 predicted proteins | sample 7442471 | NCBI WGS metagenome assembly JACCDG01 (sample SAMN15323444, study PRJNA562643) | freshwater metagenome | isolation source: river surface water | place: USA:Blue River Watershed | collected 2017-08-17 | reverse complement strand
CTGCATCAGCAGCATTTCGTTCACGCTCAGAAGAATGCAGCATCATTTTTTCATAATGCTTTACGTCTTTGCTGCGAATTGAGTGCTTGGTAAGAATCGCTTGAAGCATGCGGTGAACGACAAGGTCAGGATAGCGACGGATTGGGGAAGTGAAGTGTGTGTAATCGTCGAAGCCAAGACCGAAGTGTCCGATATTCTTGGTTGAGTAGACTGCCTTTGCCATTGAACGAATAAGGACGCTGGTAATCATGTCTTTTTCTGGAGCTTGCGCAAGTTCTTTGAGGAGCGTATCAAAAATCTTCGGAGTCATCGGGCCTTTTGGAACGGAATAGCCCAAGTTTTCCACGAGGAAGGTAAAGTCGGCAATCTTATCTGCGTCAGGTAGTCCGTGAATACGGTAGACACCGATACCATCTTTCTTTTCTTCCGCTTTGAAAACTTCCGCAACTTTTTTGTTTGCGAGAAGCATAAATTCTTCGATGAGTTTATGTGCATCGACGCGGACTTTTCGGTAAGCGCGAATCGGCACACCTTGGTCATTGAGTTCAAATTTTACTTCATCTGTATCGAGGATAAGCGTACCTTCCTGAATACGTTTTGCGAGAAGTTTTTTTGCGAGTGAATTCAAAAGCAAAAGTTCGTCTTTCATTGGACCTTCACCGGTTTCGAGGACTACCTGCGCTTCTTCGTAGGCAAATCGCTTGTCGGAATGAATAACGGTTTTACCGTACCATGATCCAACAATGCGCGCTTCGGGAGTGAGTGTGAGAATCGCGCTCATTGCGAGTCGATCAACGTTCGGCTTCAAGCTACAGAGGTCATTTGAAAGTGCTTCAGGAAGCATGGGGATTGTTCGGTCAACGAGATACACGGAAGTAGCGCGAGCAAGTGCTTCACGGTCGAGTGCAGTTCCTGGACGGACGTAGTGCGATACATCAGCGATATGAATGCCGATTTCGTAATTTCCATCCGGAAGCATCTTTACTGAGAGTGCATCGTCGAAGTCTTTTGCATCGACTGGGTCGATGGTGCATGTCGGCACGCCTCGCATATCTCTGCGTCCCGCGATTTCATCCGCAGTAATTCCTTTTTCCGCCCATTCATTCGCTTCCATTTCAACGTCACGAGGGAAGTCGGCTGAAAATCCGCGTTCAAGGGCAATACCCGTCATTTCTGCATTATTATGTCCTGGCATTCCGAGAACTTTTGAAACTTTACCGAATGGTTCTGCTTTTGCATTTTCCCACTTTGTAATTTCACAAAATACTTTTTCTCCAACTTTTGCGCCGTTTAGTTCATTCGCTGGAATGATCATCGTTCGGTACATTCGTGGATCGTCAGCTTTCAATTGATATACACCGTCTGTCTGAGTGAGGACGCCGGTAAATCCAACTTTGCCGCGATTGATAATTTTAGTAACGCGTGCAGTCGAGTATCGTTTCGTTTTTGCATTCAAAACAATTTCCACAGTATCGCCGTGAAGTCCGGTATTGAGATCAGCAGGTTCTACGCTGACATTTTCTTTCCAGTCTGGAAGTCGAACGTTTCCAAATCCACGAGCAGAAACTAAAAGTGTTCCGACAAGGGGAGTGCCGGGTTTTACATACGGATCTTTATTTTGTTTATGGCCAGATGTTTTCGGTGCTGAATGGTGGAATTTCTTTGCGTTATTTTTATTTGGACTTTTAGGATGACCTTTTTTGCTGCCATGAGCAGGTTTGCCAGTATGGCTTGTTTTGGTTTTATGCTGAGGTTTTTGTTGGTTTTTCACATCCACACTATAGCATAAAAGTTACGGGTTGACATATGCTGATATTCTGATAAGATGGTGCCTATGTTAATGATCAGATTACAGCGCATTGGACGCAAGAACGACCCGGCTTTCCGAGTAGTTTTGACCGACCACAAAAATGCAGCAAAAAGCGGAAGATTTTTAGAAATTCTCGGAACCTACAGCCCAACGCTTAAGGAAAACCGAACTTCATTCAAGGCTGACCGAATCAAGGAATGGATGAGCAAGGGAGCACAGCTCTCAGACACAGTCCACAACTTCCTCGTTCACGAAAAGATCATCGAAGGAAAGAAAGTAAACGTTCTTTCTAAGAAGGCACCCACGAAGAAGCGAAAGGAATTAAAGCAGGGATAATACAAAATAAAATGCGCCGAGAAATCGAGCGCATTTTATTTTTATTAGTACATAATTAGAATTTATATTGCGGCAATACAGAAAAAATTGTATACTGCTTTAATAAGCGGGGAAACAGTCGCCCCACTTACAGATTACAAGTTTACATATAAGAACGATATGGATGATAAGGCATTTCTCGAGTACGTTGTAAAAGCATTGGTAGACAACCCTAATGATGTAAAAATTGATCGCGTCGTTGACGAAATGGGCGTATTGATCACTTTGACAGTTAATCCTGCAGACATGGGTAAAATCATCGGCCGCATGGGTAACACTGCAAAAGCAATCCGAACACTCCTCCGAGTCATTGGTATGAAGAATAACGCGCGCGTTAACCTCAAAATCAACGAACCAGAAGGTGGAACGAAATCAGCAAATCCTACGTCAGCAGTTGACGAAGCTTTGGAAGATCTCAAGAATCTCTAATACTCACAGCAATAAAAAACAAAAAGTCCCTGCCTGCAAGCGGGGTTTTTGTTTGCCGATAGGCAAACACCGCGCACGGCGTGGTAAATCTAAGATACAGCGACAAGGTGCGTGCAGCCACTAAGTGTAAGCAGAAAATTAATCAGCACTTTGAACTTTTGAAATAAAACTGTAAGCTACCTAATATATGCATTTTCATATAATCACCTTGTTTCCAGAATCATTCGATTCATACCTCGCAGAATCAATTATTGGCCGCGCGATTAAGTCGAAGCTGATCAAGATCAGCTTTTACAATCCGCGTGATTTCGTGACGGGCAAATACAAAAAAGTGTGGCCTGACGGAAATGTCTCTCGTGTAGTTGATGACCGACCATATGGCGGCGGCCCTGGTATGATAATGCGCGCGGAGCCGGTATTGAAGGCGGTAGACAAAGCTCTCTCAAAAATTTCAAAAACAAAAAGTAAAAAGCCTAAAGTGAAAATTATTTTCTTCAGCCCTTCCGGAAAAATGTTCGATACCGAATATGCAAAAACAACAGCAGCTAAATTCACTGATGTCATCATGATCTCCGGACGTTATGAAGGCATTGATGCTCGCGTCCAAAAAATTCTCAAGCCGGAAGATATTTCGATTGGGAACTATGTTCTCACTGGCGGCGAACTTCCTGCGATGATTTTGATCGATTGTATGTCGCGACAAATTCCCGGAGTGCTCGGTAACTTTGATTCTCGTGAAGAAGAACGAGTCTCATCTCCTGAATTTTATACACGCCCTGAAGTGCTTGAATGGAAAAAGAAAAAATATAAAATCCCTGAAGTTTTGAAGTCCGGTGATCACAAAAAAATTGAAGAGTGGAAGAATTCAAAGAAATAAGCTACAGTTTACTTATTAGAAGTTAAAAATACTCATATATTATGTACTGCCAAGCATGTGGAAATAAATTGGAAGAAGGCGTTCAGTTCTGCGCTCAATGTGGGACAGCTCGTGGAGAGGCAGGAAATGGAAAAAAGTTAGCATCCTCAAATCAGCGTTTAGCGAACTACCTCATTGATCGGATAGGATCATATGTCGTTGCTCTTATTGTTGGCGTGATAGTAGGTTTTGAAGGAGCTTTTTCTTGGGTACTGCCGGTTATTATTCTCGGCGGATATCATTTGTTTTTCGAAAGCATGTGGCAGCGCACTCCAGGTAAATGGATTTCCAAGACAAAGGTAGTGCGAATCGATGGCGCACCACTTACTTTTACTGATGTCTTGCTTCGCACCTTGTGCCGTATTATTCCATTTGAGCCGTTCTCATTTTTATTTGATGGAGGATATCCTCGAGGTTGGCACGATTCACTTACTAAGACAGCGGTTGTTCCGCAGGAATATACAGCTGAAGATGTGCAGAGCATTAATCTTGTTGCGATGAAAAATGAGAAATCGCATACTTGGATAATCGTACTCGTTGTCGCAGGATTCTTCTTTGTGATGATCGGAATTATTTCTTCAGTCGTTCTGTCTTCGCTTAGTGTCGCTCGCGAAAGGGGAATGGATGCGCGAATAAAGGCTACTGTTACCAGCGCACTCATACAAGCTGAGATTGCTGCCGACGGCGGATCATATGCATTGGGAGATATCTGTCAATTTGGTTCAGTAGGAACCAATCCGATGCTCAGAAACCTTGCAACCGAAGTCGTCAACAGCCAGAGTTCTCTTGGCTGCAGTGTATCAGAAACCGGCGTTGCATTTTTCGCTAAAGTTTCCGAAGGCACGTATTTTTGTGCAGATAATGGGGAAGATCCTTTCTTTGGAGAAATTTCTAGTACGCCGTCAGTGTCGGCAGGTGCGTGTAAGTAACAATTCAGTTACGACAAACAGCGGCGGAAGCATTACGCGACTATACACACGCCAAAATGCTTATGTATTGTAAGTAGATATACTAATAATATTGGCGCCGGGGAACCTCGGCGCCTTTTTTCTTGACTTTTCGGACCAAATAGAGTAATATAGGACTACTAAAGCACGAATGAGTTACGTCCTCGCTTTGGTGTTATTAACACTAAAACGTTTATATTCTTGAGGAACCAAACCTCGTGCACCCACTAAAACCGAATTCCCGAAAGTTCTAGCCTTCTTTCGAGTTTTTTTGTTTTGTGGCTCTCCGGCGTTTTTCCTCTGGAACAGCATATTATGCCGAAAAGAACAGCGTTGCCGCAAAAGTATTTTGCGAAGTACAAGGAGCCATTGGCTCCGTTCCCGAATCTTCTCGAAACGCAGCTCACGTCATTTGCGTGGCTCGTGGAGACAGGATTCAAGGAAGTCTTTAAGGAGTTTTCTCCGTTGTCTGATTACTCAGGCAAAAAGTTCGAGCTTCACTTTACTTCATTCACTCTCGGTGAACCGAAGTATGATGAGCATTACGCAAAAGCTAACAAGGTGTCTTACGAAGGACAGCTCAAAGCTCGCGTAAAACTTACTAACAAGATGTTGAATGAAACCAAAGAGCAGGAAATCTTCATGGCAGATGTGCCATTGATGACAGCTCACGGAACATTCATCATTAACGGAGTTGAGCGTGTCATCGTGCCACAGCTCGCGCGTTCATTCGGTATCTTCTTCACTGAAGAAGAATTGAAGGGCAAGAAGCACTTCGGTGCAAAAATCATTCCAGCTCGCGGAGTTTGGATTGAAATCGAAACAGATACAGACGGCACTCTCGTTGTCCGTATCGACAAAAAGCGTAAATTCCCAGCAACATCATTGTTGCGCGTTTTGGGCATGCATACTGATGAAGAAATCTTGAAAGCATTCAAGGATTCAACTCACTTTGATGCAATTAAGCTCCAGGTTGAAAAAGACCCAGCTAAAACTTTGGCTGAAGCATATACAGAAATCTACAAGCGTCTCCGTGATGGCGACCTCGCTACTGCGGACAACGCAAAAGAATTCATCAACTCACTCTTTGGTACTGAGCGTTATGACCTTTCACCGGTCGGACGATTCCGATTCAACCAGCGTTTCAACAAAAACATGGATGCAAAAGAAATGGAACGCCGAACAATTTCTGCTGAAGACGTTGTTACTGTTCTCGAGAACGTCATGAATTTGAACGTTACTCCAGGAGCAAAGGCTGACGATATCGATCACTTGGGACAGCGCCGCGTACGTTACGTTGGAGAATTGCTCCAGCAAAAAATGCGCGTCGGTATGACTCAGATCAAGCGAAACATCCAGGACCGAATGTCGACTATCGACACAGGCACTACGCTTCCAATCGCTATCATCAACCAGCGTCCACTTCAGGCACGTATCAAGGAATTTTTCACAACCAACCAATTGTCACAGTTCATGAACCAAGAAAATGTCTTGGCTGAGCTCGAACACTTGAGAACGTTGTCAGCACTCGGCCCCGGCGGTCTCACTCGTGAGCGCGCAGGTCTCGAAGTGCGCGACGTGCACACATCTCACTACGGCCGCGTTTGTCCTATCCACACTCCGGAAGGTCCGAACATCGGTCTTATTCTCCACCTTTCAAACTACGCTCGAGTCAATGATTTCGGCATCATTGAAACTCCGTATGTTCAGGTTAAGAACGGAAAGATTACTGACAAGATCGATTACTTGAACGCTCTTGAAGAAGAGAAGTTCATCATCGCTCACGCAGGTATCAAGTACGACGAAAAAGGCAATATTACCGAAGCGAAAGTTGAAGCTCGTGTTCATACTGAACCGGGTCTCATTGAACGCGAAAAGGTAGACTACATCGACGTAGCTACAAACCAGGCATTCTCAATCGCAACTTCAACTGTTCCGTTCCTCGAACACAATGACGCGAACCGCGCATTGATGGGATCGAACATGCAGAAACAGGCTACTCCTTGTATCGTTCCTGACGTACCTTACGTTGCGACTGGTATCGAAGGCATCGCAGCTCGTGAATCTGGCCGTGTTGCAGTCACTCGTGAAAATGGTGTTGTTAAAGCAGTTGATGCTCGACACATTATTGTCACTGATGACAAAGGCAAGGACCACCTCCACAAGCTCACTAACTTTGAACGAACAAACAACTTTACTGTCTTCCACCAGCGTCCAATCGTACGCGTTGGCGACAAAGTAAAGAAAGGCCAAGTATTGGCTGACACATCATCAACAGCTATGGGACAGGTCTCACTCGGACAGAACGTTCGCGTAGCCTTCATGGCGTGGAATGGTGCTAACTACGAAGACGCGATCATTCTCTCAGAACGTCTCGTTAAGAATTCAAAATTTACTTCTATCTACGTTGAAGAATACACAGCGCTCGTTCGTGATACAAAACTCGGACCTGAAATTACAACTCGCGATATTCCAAACGTCGGTGAACAGAAACTCAAAGACCTCGATGAAGAAGGTATTATCCGCATCGGTGCTGAAGTTCGAGAGAACGACATCCTCGTCGGTAAAATCACTCCAAAGGGCGAAACAGAACTCACTCCAGAAGAACGATTGCTCCGATCAATCTTCGCTGAAAAAGCTCGCGATGTTAAAGACACTTCAATGCGTCTTGAACACGGCAAGCGTGGACGCGTTATCGGCGTGAAAATCTTCTCACGTGAACAAGGTCACCAGTTAGAATCAGGTATCATCAAAAAAGTGGTGATTGAAATCGCACAGCTCCGAAACATCTCAGTGGGTGACAAGCTCGCTGGACGACACGGAAACAAAGGTGTTATCTCAACAATTCTCCCAGATGAAGATATGCCATATATGGCAGACGGAACTCCAGTGGATGTGATTCTTACACCACTCGGTGTGCCATCACGTATGAACCTCGGACAAATCTTGGAAATGCACTTGGGTCTTGCTGCTGAAAAGCTCGGATACCAAGCTATGGTGCCGGCATTCTGCGGAGCATCAGAACAGGAAATTCGCGATGAATTGGTAAAGGCAGGATTGGCAGATCATGGACGCGTACAGTTGTACGATGGACGAACTGGCGAAGCTTTCGAACAGGAAGTTGCTGTCGGTATCATGCACGTCTTGAAACTGCACCACATGGTGGAAGACAAGCTCCATATGCGATCAATTGGTCCCTACAGCCTTATCACGCAGCAGCCACTCGGCGGTAAAGCGCAAGGTGGAGGACAAAGATTTGGAGAAATGGAAGTGTGGGCTCTCGAAGGTTACGGCGCAGCGCACACCCTTCGCGAAATGCTCACGATCAAGTCCGATGATATTCAGGGACGTTCAGCTACATTCGATTCCATCATCAAGGGTGAAAAAATCAAAGCTCCAAATGCTCCAGCGTCATTCTCAGTTATGCTTAACTACCTCCGAGGCCTCGCTCTCGATGTAGATCTCAGAAGCTCAAAAGCGGTCGAAGAATCCGAAGACGAATCGGAAGAAGCGTAATTCTCTTAAATATATATGAGCAACTCAAAAACAATCGATACAACAGATTTTCAGGACATTGTCCTCAAGCTTGCAAGTCCTGACAAGATCCGTGAATGGTCTTTCGGAGAAGTTACCAAGCCTGAAACAATCAACTACCGAACTGGACGTTCAGAACGCGGTGGTTTGTTCGACGAACGAATCTTTGGACCAGAAAAAGACTACGAATGTTACTGTGGAAAGTACCGCCGAATTCGCTACAAGGATATTGTCTGTGAAAAATGTGGAGTGGAAGTCACTCGCTCAATCGTTCGACGCGAACGAATGGGTCACATCGAACTCGCATCACCGGTAGCACACATTTGGTTCTTGAAGGGCGTTCCATCACGAATGTCTATTCTCATGAACATCACCGTTTCTGATCTTGAAAAAGTAGTTTACTTTGCTGGATACATCATTACGAAAGTAAATGAAACTGAAAAAGAAGAAGTCATCCGCGACCTCGAGACTGAATACAAGTCAAAGGTTAAATCAGCAACTGACGAAGAAACAAAAGAAAAGTTGAAGAACCTCCTCTCAAGCACTAAGAAAGAAATTTCTGAAATCTACGAAGGAAAGGTCTTGAATGAAATTTCATACCACCACTTCTCATTGAAGTACGGTACTTGTTTTGAAGCATCGATCGGTGCTGAAGCGATCTACACTTTATTCAAGAACCTCGATCTTGAAAAATTGAAGAAGATTACTGAAGCTTCACTTGAAAAGGCAAGCTCAATCGAACGTGAGAAGTTGGAAAAGCGCGTAGCATTGATTCGTTCAATGATCCACGCTCACATCCGTCCTGAATGGATGTTCCTCACCGTTATCCCCGTTATTCCTCCAGCATTGCGACCGATGGTTGCTCTTGATGGCGGACGACATGCAACATCTGACGTAAACGACCTCTACCGCCGCGTGATCAACCGAAACAACCGTCTCAAGAAACTCAAGGAAATCGGTGCACCGGATGTTATCTTGCGAAACGAAAAGCGTATCCTCCAGGAAGCTATCGACGCATTGATCGACAACTCAATCGCAAGCCAGAACGACGCTCAGGCGATGTCACAGTCACAGCGACGCGCATTGAAGTCACTCTCAGACAACTTGAAATCAAAGCAAGGTTTGTTCCGACAGAACTTGCTCGGTAAGCGTGTGGACTACTCAGGACGTTCAGTTATCGTCGTCGGTCCTACATTGAAATTGAACCAGTGCGGACTTCCAAAGCACATGGCGCTTGAACTCTTCCGTCCATTCGTTATATCAAAGATTCTCGCAGGAGAATTGGCGTTTAACATCCGCGGAGCAAACAAGCTCATCGAAGAAAGCGTTCCGGAAGTATGGGCAATTCTGGAAGAAGTGATCAAAGGAAAGTACGTTCTCTTGAACCGTGCCCCTACGCTTCACCGTCTCGGTATCCAGGCATTCAATCCTATCCTCATCGAAGGTAACGCGATCCAGGTGCACCCACTCGTGTGTGCGGCCTTCAACGCCGACTTCGACGGAGACCAAATGGCGGTATACTTGCCGCTCGGAGAAGAAGCTCAGGCTGAAGCTCGTGATCTCATGGCTTCAAACAAGAACCTCCTCAAGCCACAGTCTGGCGAACCAATCGTAAACCCATCACAGGATATTATTCTTGGATGTTTCTGGATGACCAAATTGATTGAAGGAGAAAAAGGTGAAGGCATGATGTTCTCAAGCCCGAACCAGGCAATCACTACCTACGACTACGGCGCAGTTTCATTCCGCGCAAAGATCAAAGTACTCGGAACAGAAAAGGAAAAGTACGCTCAGTTCGAAGGCAAGCCATTCGAAACAACTGTTGGACGAATCTTGTTCAACTCAGTTCTTCCTGACGATTTCCCATTTATCAATGAAGAAATCACTAAGAAGCGAATGTCTACTCTCGTGGATGACTTGATCTTGAAGCATGGTATTGATGGAACTCCAGATGTACTCGACAAGATGAAGGCGTTCGGTTACAAGTACGCTACAAAGTCAGGTACTACATTCGGTATGGATAACGTTAAAGTTCCTGAAGGAAAGAAAGCGATCATCGCTGCTTCACGAAAGGAAGAAGAAACAATCATCGGACAGTACAACGACGGTTTGCTCTCGCACGATGAAAAATACCAGAAGGTTATTGAAGTCTGGGAACGCGCTAAGAAAGAAGTTGAAAAACTTATTCCTGAAGCATTGGCAAAGGCTGGATCTGTCTACGACATGGTTACTTCTGGAGCCCGCGGATCTATCGGACAGGTTACTCAGATGGCTGGTATGAAAGGTTTGATCATCAACACTCAAGGACGAACGATCGACTTCCCAGTTATCCCATCATACAAAGAAGGTCTCTCACCAATTGAATACTTCATTATCACGCACGGTTCACGTAAAGGTTTGGCCGACACTGCGCTCAACACTGCAAAAGCCGGATACCTCACTCGACGTCTCGTTGACGTTGCTCAGGATGTCGTGGTTACTGAAAACGATTGTGGAACAAAAGAAGGAAAGTGGGCGAAGGCAGACAACGTGCTTGGTATTGAAATTCCAATTTCGAAAAATCTCCGCGGTCGCATCCTCGCTTCAGATTTGAAAGACGACAAGGGAACTGTCTCATACAAGCGCGGCACTATGCTTACTCGTGAAGATGCAATGGCAATCCAGAAAGCTGGTGTAGAAAAAGTCTACATCCGCACACCGCTTACTTGTAAGACAGCTCACGGCATCTGCCAGATGTGTTACGGTCTCGACCTCGGACGAAACAAGCTTGTCGATCTCGGTGAAGCAGTAGGTATCATTGCAGCTCAGGCTATCGGTGAACCAGGTACGCAGCTTACGCTCCGAACCTTCCACGCCGGTGGAGTTGCGCAGCTCGACATTACCGCTGGTCTTCCTCGTGTCGAAGAAATCTTCGAACGCCGAATTCCAAAGAACCCAGCTATCATCGCTCACGCCGACGGCGAAGTGATTGAAATTAAGGTTGAAGGAAAGGAAAAGACAATCATTATCTTGAACGACACTAAGGGTGACAAGAAATCAAACACTGTTGAGTATCCAGTTCCATTCCGACGAACTCCGTTGGTTAAGGCTGGTGATCGCATTCATGGCGGACAGTTGTTGACTGACGGATCGGCTGACATCGCTGAAATCTTCAAGTACGGCACAATGGAACTCGCAGAAGAATACATCATCCGCGAAATCAACAAAGTGTACGAACTCCAGTCTGCTTCAATCTCACGAAAGCACATCGAAATCATCATTCGACAGATGTTCTCACGTAAGCGTATCAAGCACCCTGGTTCATCTGAATTTTCACCAAGCGAAATTGTTGAAGGAATCGAACTTACTGAAGAAAACAGCCGCATTCGCGGTGAAGGTGGTGAAGAAGCGAAAGCTGAATCACTCGTTCTCGGTATCTCTGAAACATCCCTCACCACAAAAAGCTGGCTCTCAGCTGCTTCCTTCCAAAACACTAACCGTGTCTTGATTACCAACGCAGTTCGCGGAGGTATCGACAAGCTTCGTGGTTTGAAAGAAAACGTCATTATCGGCCGCTTGATCCCAGCGGGAACAGGCTTCCGAGCAGGACTTGCGAAGAAAGCTGAAAAAGAATCGACAGAAGAATAAAAATGTAGTGGCAAGCACTAAATGTTCAGTGAGCATTTAGTGCTTAGTGCCTACACCTGCGTGCTTGGTTTATCCCTGCGGAACTCGGATTCCTGACGGAATCCTCAAACAGTCCTCGGGATAAACCAAGCACGCAGGTTCCGGCTACCGTAGGCAAAAACTTTAGTGATTATTTGGTTGTAAAATTCCAAAAACAGACTATGCCCTCCACAAACGTAGATCAAATCAAAGAGCGGCTTCCGATCCAAGATGTGCTCTCGGGTTACATTAAGGTTGAAAAATCGGGAATCAACTACAAGGCACGCTGTCCTTTTCATAATGAGAAGACAGCGTCCTTCTACGTTTCTCCACAGCGCGGAAGCTACTACTGTTTCGGTTGCGGAGTGAAAGGGGATATTTTTTCTTTTGTTCAAGCCTATGAAGGTTTGGATTTTAAGGGCGCACTCAAAATTTTGGCTGATAAAGCTGGTGTGCCGCTTACTGGATTTAAACCAGAGAATACCGACGAAAAAGAAAAGCTCTTTGCTATCATGGAAGCCGCTACGAAGTTCTATGAAGACGAACTTTCTAAGCATCCTGAAATTACAAAATATTTCCATGAACGCGGGCTTACGGACGAAACGATTAAATCGTTTCGATTAGGATTTGCTCCGGACGGATGGAGAACACTGTCGACTTTTTTGTCGGGAAAGAAATTCTCTGAACCGCTTTTGGAGAAAGCTGGACTTATAAAAAAAACAGAAAAAGGATATTACGATCGATTTCGAAATCGCGCCATGTTTCCAATCTTTGATTCAACTGGCCGCGTGATTGCGTTCTCGGGTCGCACGATGGTTACCGATGACGCAACCCCAAAATACTTGAACAGTCCCGATACGCCGCTCTTCGACAAATCAAGCGCATTGTATGGCATTGATCGCGCAAAGGATGCAATTCGAAAACGTGATTACGCGATCATTGTGGAAGGTCAATTTGATCTTCTGCTCTCGCACCAAGCAGGTGTGGTTAATACGGTTGCAGCTTCAGGAACCGCGCTTTCAGACAGTGTTCCAAGCGGGGATAGAGGGGTAACGAACTTGCAGATGCTTGCCCGATTTTCCAAGAATATCCTTTTCGGATTTGATGGGGATAAGGCGGGAATCAATGCTACCTATCGCGGCTCATTACTCGCGCTTGGCCTCGGTATGGATGTGAAGGTCGCCAAGCTTCCATCTGGAAAAGATCCGGCAGATGTGATTAAAGAAAATAAGGATGATTGGCTGAAAGTTCTCAAGGGGACTGAACCCGCAGTTTCATTTTTTGCTAAACACATCATGGAGACGAACACGGATCCGCGTGAACGAATCAAGATGATTCAGAAACTCGTACTGCCATTGGTTGCAAAAATTCCAAGTGCAATCACTCGCGAGCATTTCTTGGGAATAGTTGAGAAAATTACCGGCACTTCGGCTACAGCACTGCAAAGTGATCTCATCAGTTTTGAAAAAGAAAATAGCACCGCGCGTGTTGCTGAAGAAAAACCGGAGAAAGTGGACCGTAAGTTTTCTCTTGGCGAGCGTCTGTACGGAATCGTCTTCTGGCAGCAAGAATCTGAAAAACCTCTCATTGATGCATCAAAGCTTGAAGAGAAATTGAAAATTGCGCTTGGTCCAGATAGAGCATTGCTTGTGCGAGATACGGCACTTGAACGAAAAGATGAATTGATTTTTGAAGCTGAGGCTGGATTTGGAGCAGATAAAAATCTCGAAAGTGAATTTGATTTGCTTGCCAGACAGCTCCAGGCTCGCGAGCTCAAGCGGACGCTCGATGAACTTTCTGCAAAAATTCGTCAAGCTGAACAGGAAGGCGCAGATGTCAGTGATCTGCTTGCCCAAGTAAAGGAAACAACCACCATTTTACATACACTAGAAAATTAATGTATATAGTTTTCATTTTTAGCGAATTAGTAGATAATAGAGACAGGATATGAAAAAACCAGTAAAAAAAGGTAAAGCAAAACCAAAGACTAAGCCTAAAGCAGCGAAGCCGGCTCCAAAAAAGACGGTAGCTAAAAAGGCTCCAGTAAAGAAAGCGAAGCCAGTCGCTAAAAAGATTATTGCTGCCCGAAAAGCAAGCATTCCAAAGTCGGTAAAAGCACCCAAGAAGGCTCCTGTTAAAAAAGAAAAGGCCCTTCCAAAAGCAAAAGAGCCGAAGCTTAATGCGGCAGAACGAAAGGCAAAGGATCTTGAAACAAAGGCGAATGACATGATCGTCAAAGGCAAGAAGCGCGGCTTCATTACCTACGATGAAATTTTGAAGACTTTCCCAGATATTGAAAATAATATCTTGTTCTTGGATGAGCTCTATGAAAAATTTACTACTGCCGGTATTGATGTTCTTGAAGGTGGAAATCTTCTTGATATCGAAGCGACAATAAAAGATCCAAAACTTGGCAAGGAATCACATCAGTACGATTCAATTCAGATGTATCTCAAAGAAATCGGTCAGTACCCATTGATTCATGCTGCACAGGAACGTGAACTCGCAAAGCGAATTGAGAAAGGGGATTTGGAAGCTAAAAATCTTTTGGCTCGCGCAAACCTCCGTCTTGTGGTTTCAATCGCGAAAAAATATGTTGGACGATCATCTGACCTTACACTCCTCGACTTGATCCAGGAAGGTAACCTCGGACTCTTTAAGGCGGTTGAAAAATTCGACTGGACAAAGGGATATAAATTCTCAACATACGCTACTTGGTGGATTCGACAGTCAATCACTCGCGCGCTCGCTGACCAGTCACGAACGATCCGTATTCCAGTGCACATGGTAGAAACAATTTCAAAATACAAGCAGGTATTCCGACGGTTGTCACAGGACCTTGGACGTGATCCATTGCCTGAAGAAATCGCAACTGAAATGGGAATCGAAGTTGAAAAGGTCCATGTAATTGAAAACATCAACCAAGATACTGTATCTTTGGAACAGCCAATTGGTGATGATGATGAAAAATCAACACGCGGCGAATTTATCGCTGACGACAAGATCCTCCGCCCAGACCAGGAATCTTCACGACGAATCCTCCAGGATCAGATCCGTGAAGTGCTTTCTGAGCTTTCACCAAAGGAGCAGAAAATTCTTGAGATGCGATACGGACTCCATGATGGTGTTCAGCACACGCTCGAAGAAGTTGGTCAGGAATTCGGCGTCACTCGAGAACGTATTCGTCAGATTGAGGCGAAGGTACACGAAAAGCTCCGCAACAATGACAAGATCTCACGATTGCGTAACTATTTCGATTAAATTTAGAACCTATTGACTTAATCTTGAGCTTTGCTATATTCAATTTATGGTAACGAATTACAAAAACATCCCTTGTCCTTGCAAGCCCATCTCCAATGGAGGGTTGTCTTTTGTGTTCACTCAAGCAAGGTAGTCACTACCGAGAGAATGTAAAAGAGAGTCCTTCAAACAGGACTCTCTTTTTCTTTAACAAAACAACATTAATTAACTACTAAACAATTTTAAGCCATGCAAAACAACACCAACAACAACTGGAAATTTGAATTCGCATTTGTAACTACAGGTAAATACGGTGATGCGTATATTGAATATTTACGCAAAAAATACCCGGAACTACTAGCTAAAACTCTTGTGGTTGCACCGCGGGAAACTTCAGACCTAAGTAAATACGATCAAAAAACTTTTAAGAAAAAAGGACAAGAAGGAAAAGATTTATTTTCCTATATTGACCTTGGGCTTACGGTTTCGTCTTCGTATGAAGACTTGAAAGATGCACACTATATTATCCCTATGGTTACACCAGGTGGTGTTGGGGATGTCTTCCTTTCTCTGCATGCCATCTTGCCTCTGCATTCGAAACAGACTGTAATTTTCATTAGTTCTGGCGTTAGCTTTGAACTACTTGAGAAATACTTGCCTTCTTTACCTACACAAAGAACTGCTATTGCTACTGGTAATTCCAATGTTCGTTATGGACTAGGTTGCTGCGCTTATGCAGTACCGCAATATAGTGAGATAGTTTCAGATGTTGAAAGTTTCTTTAAGCTTTTTGGTTCTGTCGAACAAGAATCTGAAGAAATGCTTCTTTCTACTATTTCTACGTATGGTGCGGATAACGGTCTTAATGCAGGTTCGATTAAGTTGTTCTATAAGGAAGAACACGATACTCAACACAACCTACAGTATTGGTTACTTGATTTGGAAAACTTCTTAGCTGGACGTACTACAAACTTAAGTTCGCAAGTACAAGATGTAATTACTAAGCACCTTGCAATTAAAACTAACATCTTGGCTAAGCGACCGGGTTACACGAGTGCTTCTGCTAAAGAAAGAGTTTACAAAAGCTTCAAAAGCACTGTTGCTACTCTAGTTGCCATGGGTACTGATTCATTCGAACATATCAATGAATTTATTGCCTGGGTTGCGACAAAAGGTGGAAACACTGAAAAAGGTTTGAAAAAACTTACTTCAGTTAAAGTACTGCTTACTGAACAAACAGTAGATGATATTGCAGGTTACGATGGTGTTATTGGTGAAGTGTATAACTTTGCGGAAACATTTCCACAAACTGCTGCACAGGCTACAGAGAAGGCATATTCAAGCGATGGCGCACATAAAGTATTTAATGCTTTTGCTAAAGGTGAGTATCCTCTATAAGTAGAGATTGTAAAAGTAAGATTAGTCGTAAAATTCAAAAGGCCTTCAGTTTTCACTGAAGGCCTTTTTTCTATCTCAAATTTTTTACAACGTTGTCGTATCAAACTTCGGTCGTGACTTCTCCTCCATTTCTGTGTATGTCGCATCGACGTATTTGAAGAATGCTTCATCTCCGCCCTGAGCGTATGCACATTCAGCAGCTACTGCTTTGATATGAGCATTCGGGTGAATGTTAAGCGGGAAGTGTCGGAAAACCCAAGCCACTTGTCCATCGTATTCTTTCAAAATCTGCTTGATGGTTGGGTGAACGACTGCGCAGTAAGGACATTCAAGGTCGGCGTATTCTACGATAACCACCTGAGCGTCCTTGTTTCCATAGTAATGGTCATCTGCGGTAATTGGGTCAAGGTCGATCTTTTGGTCGATAGCCGTATTTGCGATTAAATCGTCTATAGCGGCCTTAAATGAGTCATGAGGGTATGCACCAGCAAGTTTGACTTTTACCCCTGTTTTAACGTTCATAATGACGTTATACGGCGTTCCACGCTGGTCGGCAGGGAGAATAGACATTGCCCGGTCACCACTTTCACTTCCAGCAGTGATTTTTTCTTTATACGTGTCTGCTTCCGCGCACGCACGAAGCTTGCTTTCATTGAGGCCGATTTTCTCAGCAATAGACTTGGACTCGGTGTTTGCGGGCTTGTTCATTCCTCCGGCATATACAGCGATGGCAATGATAAGACCAGCAACAATGATTGCAGCCGGAATGTTTAATTTGTCAGTATTCATAGGATAGATAGGTAAAATATTTATTAATAAGTTATAAAAGTATATCACTTTTCGTTTGAAGTGAGCTGCTTGTTCAAGAGGTGAGAATATGGTATTATATAGAAATATCCGATGGCCAATCTTCAGACCATTTTCCTATATGTTTTTTCGTTCGTAGCCCTGTTTGTGCAGGTCTTTTTATTGATTGCTGCGTTCAAGAAGCGTAAGCAAGTTCTCAGTGGGACAGTTTTAGATGAAAATATTGAATGGCCTGGAGTGACAGTTATTGTCCCATGCTGGAACGAAGAACGAACGGTAGTAAAAACCGTCGATTCTTTGTTGGCTCTCGATTATCCACTTGATAAGTTATTTATCAAAGTCGTGAATGATGGAAGCACGGATTCTACGTGGGAAAAAATGCAGCAATTTGCCGGCATGGAAAATATCGAGCTCATCAACAAAGAAAATGGCGGCAAGCATACTGCGATGAACAAAGCGATTGAAATGACAACGACAGAATTCGTGGGATGTTTAGACGCTGACGCATTTGCAGAACCGAACGCACTCAAAAAAATTATTACTCATTTCTTGAATGATCCACAAGCAATGGCAGTTTCTCCTTCCATTCTCGCGTACAATCCAAAAGGATTTTTTCAGAAAGCGCAGCAAGTTGAATACGATATGGCTGTGTTTACAAAAAAAGTATTAGGCGTTCTTGAAGGTATTCATGTTACACCTGGCCCATTTTCGATTTACCGCAAGCGAGTATTTGATGAACTTGGATTGTACCGCAAGGCACATAGTGCTGAAGACATGGAGATTGCGTACCGAATGCAAATCAACGGGTATAAGATTGTCCAATGTCATGATGCTTTTGTATATACAGTCACGCCTAATACGTTTATAAAGCTCTATAAGCAGCGTATACGATGGATGTACGGCTTTATTAACAATTCCGTTGATTACCGTGGATATATCTTAAAACCGAAGCATGGCATGTTTTCGATGTTTACAATTCCTACCGCCACTATTGCTTTGTTTGGTACGATGATTATGTCGCTCTTTGCCTTTTCGGGACTCATTGTTGGTATCTATAATCTTATTCAAAAATTGATAGTTACCAATTTTCACCTGAGTGCGCCAAGCCTCTCTCACTTTAGTTTCTTTTACTTCGATATTCGACCGTTAACATTAGTGATGATCGTCTTGTATGGTATGCTTTTGACCATGGTATTGGTTGGACAGAAAATGCGTGACAAGAAGCCATTACCAAGCATGTCGATTATTTATTTTATTATTGTTTTTGCCGTTATGAGTCCCTTGTGGCTTTTGAAGGCAATGTATAACACCGTCGCCTCAAAGGAGACTGCATGGCGATAAATTTTTTATGAACACACATCAGCACGAAAACACTTCATTTGATTGGAAAACTGCGTTTATCGCACTTCTTGTTACTGTCGGTATCTTTATTACTGTGGTTTTAATCTCACGAATGATTACTAGCCAAAAGCTCACTAACATTCGTGACGCTCAGGATTCAATTGCTCTCGATATTATGTCCTCGGAAACTGAGTTTTCACTCTTGTCTGAATTGTCATGTAAGAACGTCAGCACCAACACACTTACTCAGCAGTTGAATGAAATGGCTGAAAAGATAACGTATAGCGAAAACAACATTGGTAAAAGTGAAGATGTTTTGAAATTGAAAAAATACTATACATTACTCGAAATCAAGGATTTTCTTTTGACTCAAAAAATTGGCGAACGTTGTGGCACGAAGATTACTTCGATTTTGTACGTCTACACGACTGCAGCGAATTGTAGCGAATGTACCAAGCAGGGTTACGTGCTGACTGCGGTCCGCGAAAAGTACCCAGATCTCCGCGTGTACTCATTTGACTATAACGTCGATCTCTCGGCACTCCATGCGCTCTTGTCGATATATAACGTCAAAGATACCGAACTCCCAGCTATTATTGTAGGGGAGAACATGCACACAGGCTTCCAGTCGCTTGAGGATATCGAGAAATTGATTCCTGCTGAAGTGAAGGCTTTGGAGGTGAAGGAGAAGGCTGATGTTGAGGCACTAAAGAAAACTCAAGTTAAAATTCAATCTAGTGTAACCGAATAATAGTAATAAAAAATAAAAACGATAGATTATTTAATCTATCGTTTTTATTTTAGTGAGCCGCTTCCCAGACTCGAACTGGGGACCTTCAATTTACAAAATTGTTGCTCTACCAACTGAGCTAAAGCGGCAGGTTGCCTCACATGAGGCGTTGGTCGCACTGATTATTCTGCTTTCTTCGTAACGCGTTTCTTCTTGATGATCTTTTCCTTGTATTCGCCGATCGTATTCAAGAATGATCCCTCGGAATCCGTCTCTTCCCTGAGCTTTCGCTGATGAAGGGCTGCTTTCCGGTGGACGCCAGATACTATAGCATCTAATTTCATTTTTACAAAGTACCCAACCTTAATCGAGAACTTGAGGGCGTACAGAACTGATTTTCTGGTACGCGCCTCAAGCCACGAATAAAGAGAATTTTTGTAGGTAGCAATGTTTGTCTGTGATAGAGGATTTTCAATTTCCGGGTCATATTCGAGCGCTGAAACCTTGCCGTTTTTGATGAGGTATGTCTGATACACCACCAATCCAACGAGGGTGACAAGCGAGAGTATGAAAAGGATGAAAATGACTATCATAGAATTATTGCTCTATATTACTTGATGCTTACGCGAGTGTAATTATCGAGAGTAGCCTTACCTTGTTCGAGAAGTTTCGCGATTGTAAGGTCAGGATTCTTGAAGAATGGCTGATCCATGAGCGTGAGGTCTTTGAAGTAAGCATTTACTTTACCTTCAAGCATTTTCGCTTTGATATCTTCAGGCTTGCCTGAATTATCAACTTCTTCTTTAAACAATTCCTTTGCCTTTTCAATCATATCAGATGGGATATCTTCGCGCTTGGTGTATTCAGGACGCATAGCAGTAATCTGCATAGCGATATCCTTTGCGAGAGTCTCATCTCCGCCCTTGAGGGCTACAATAGCGCCGCTCTTGCCGTCATGAATGTATGATCCGAGTACTTCACCAGTGATTTCAAATGCCTTTCCGAGCTGGATGTTTTCACCAACTTTCTGAACGACAGGGGAGATCATGTCAGGTGCAGCTTGCTGCATTGCTTCAATACCGTCAGTAGCAGCTTTCTTTGCCAATTCTTTTCCAAGGTTGGTAAAGTCTTCGTTTTTTGCTACGAAGTCAGTTTCGCAGAGGATTTCAACAACAACAGCTTTGTTGCCGTTTCGGTCTACAGTGATAACTCCTTCTGAAACTTCGCGGTCAGATTTCTTTGCCGCGATTTCGCTTGATTTCTTTTTCAAGATCATCAATGCCTTTTCCATGTCGCCGCCAGCTTCTTCCAAAGCTTTTTTGCACTGCATGATTGAGACACCTGTTTGTTCTCGCAAATCTTTGATTTGTTCTGTTGTGATTGCCATATTGGTTAAAAAGAACTACTTAATAAACGCACCGTGAACAGTATCCGCGAACTATCCGTTAGAAACGCCGCTTCGGTATGCTGCAACGATAGTGTCAGTGATGTATGAGATGCTAGAAACTGAACCATCGTTTCCAATGATAGGGTATTCAATGCCTTTGATGTTTGTGTCAGTATTTGCGAGAGCGATAACTGGAACTCCGAGCTTGTGAGCTTCAGTGACTGCAATGTGTTCGCGCTTAGGGTCAACGACGAATACTGCATCTGGCTTTCCTTTCATTTCAACGAGACCTGAGAAGAGCTTGTGCATCTTCGCGATTTCTTCGTCGATGAGGAGGCGTTCTTTTTTAGTGTACTTGTCGAGTTCTCCTGCTTCCTTCTTTGCTTTGAGGTCAACGAGGCGAGCGATTCGCTTCTTGATTTCAGGCCAGTTTGTAAGAACTCCACCTACCCATCGTTCGACGATGAATGGCTGAGCGATCTTTTCTGCACCTGCCTTTACGTTTTCTTTCGCTTCAGGCTTTACTCCGACAAAAAGAACTACCTTGCCTTTTGAAGCAAGTTCTTTGACGAATGCTGATGCTGTTTCGAGCTGTGACGCTGTGTGCTCGATATCGATAATGTCTACTTTGTTCTTAGTAGTGTAGACGAACTTTGCTGTCGACGGATGGCGACGAGTCTTTGAGTATCCGTAGTGTGATCCGGCCTTGAACAAGGCTTCGATCAGAGTCTGGTTTGACATACTATCTGTTCTCTCTCAGGGGTCTATAAGCCCATGAGTTAATTTAATAAAGGACCGCAGTATTTTCTTTGGCCCAACCCCGTTTTTAAGCATTTCAGCTAATCTACAAAGGGTCCCGAATAGAGGGAATTCCTTCACGGAGATGTCGCTACTATAGCCTAAAATGCGTAAAAAGGCAAGTCCCGTAAGGGTATTCTTTGACTTTATAGATAAATAAGGTTATAATGAAGCCCAATCTCTTTTAAACCCGTTTTTTGCAACATCCAACAACAAAAAACACAAAAACCATTTTTAAGCACTATGAACATTCTTTTACTAGCACTCGCCCTGATTGGCTTATTCGCCATTATTGACCCAAAAAGCTTTGGACTACTGATCATTGGATTTTTTATGATTGTAGCCCAAGTGTTTCTGACCATTTTAGTACTTCCACACAAACCGAGTCTTGTTACGGCTCCTTGCGTGAAAATATTAGTATTTGTCACTTCACCCGTGGTTGCACTCTGGGAATATCGGCAGCTCGCCTTTAACACCGTACGTGTAGCATCCATGGTTAGCCTTCTCTCTTTTAATTTCATCACGTGATTCGTCACGTACTTTTCTCGTTATCTTCATCGTTAGTTCTTAAAATCATACATCCGCCTTCTTTATTGATTGGCGGATTTTTTTATGCCTGTTGGAAAAAAGTGAGAGTGGTATACTTAAAGCATGAATAATAAATACGAAAAAATTATTGGATGGCTCGCGGGATTAATTGTTCTGGGTATCTTGCTTTGGGGCTTTATGTCGTCAATGGAAAGTAAGGCGCCAGTTGTTCCCGAACCGGAGCCGGTTCAACAGACTCCGCAAGTTCAAACATTGGAAGAATATTTGAAAGCGCCGATGTTGTCGGCTGCGGAAACGGCGGATTGGAAGACGTATACCAGTGCGAATTTTTTGATTAAATATCCGAAAGATTTTAAAATAAATGCCAATTTTATACACGAGATAGGTCTGGGACAGGAATATCATGGAGTTTCATTTACTATTCCTGAATCACTTACAACAGGAACAAATCTTTCAAAAGATTCTTCCATAAGTGTAGAAGAAAATCCAAATATAGTGACTTGTGAAGCAAGGGAATTTATTGATGTGCCTAACACTCAGATTTCAGTTGTGGTTAATGGTAAAACGTATACTACTATGCAGTTTAGTGATGCAGGAGCGGGTAACTTTTATGATGAAACTATTGTTGCGGTACCAGGCACACCTTGCCGAGGTATCCGCCTCTTGATTCACAGTACCAACATCGGCAATTACGACCCAGGTACTATCAAGGAATTTGATAAGTCAGCGTTGCTTTCAATCTTCGCAACTATGGCTGCTTCGTACAACGCAAAATAAAGATTCTTCGCTTTTAGGTTTTTCTGCTACTATGCACATATGAAGATTACCTCAGCAGCATTTATCAAAGGAGTAACCCATGTTCCGGGCATGATCCCGCCAAAGCTTCCACATGTGGCGTTTATTGGGCGTTCCAACGTTGGGAAATCAAGCACAATCAACAGCATCACTAAAATGGATGGTTTGGCTAAGACCAGTTCCTTTCCGGGAAAAACAAAAGAGATAAATATCTTTCTGATTAATGAAAAATTCTACTTAATTGATCTTCCTGGGTATGGTTTCGCAAAAGTATCACTCGAAGAGCGTGCAAAGCTACAGAGTTTGATCAACAGCTATCTCTTTAATTCTTCATATGAACAATCTCGCGTAGTTATGATTATTGATGCTGTCGTCGGTCCTACCGCTGATGATATGGAAATGCTCCAGGCACTTGAACAGCATGGAAAGCAGATTGTTATTGCGGCAAACAAGATCGACAAGATAAAATCTTCCGAATACCACAAGCAAATGAAGAAGATTCACGATAAAATCGGACGATATTTAGTTATTCCATACTCAACAAAAACAAAGAAAGGCCTTGGCGAGCTTATAGACGCTATTGTTGGTTAGACTTGCCGATAGGCAAGTCCCGCGCGCAGCGTGGTAAATTAGGTTTCAGCGATAAGGCGCGTGCAGCCACAAAGTGTGGGAATAACTGGAATCATGTTTCGACCTCATTCACTTTTAAAAGTTCCGTGCTATAATCCAATAGTTACCAGATAATCATACATTTGCCCAAACTTTCGGGTGGCGGCAAAAAAACATTTATGGCAGAAAAAAAGACAGTGGCGAAGAAAGCAAATTCAGCTTTCATGAAGCCAATGAAATTGAGTGCAGAATTGGAAGCAGTCGTTGGAAAGGGTCCTATGCCTCGCTCAGAAGTAGTTAAGGCTCTCTGGGTCTACATCAAGAAGCACAACCTTCAGAATCCAAAGAACAAGCGTAACATCGTTGCAGACGCAACTTTGAAAGCAGTATTCGGAGGTAAGGCTGAAGTAAGCATGTTCGAAATGACAAAGCTCGTTTCAAAGCATCTCTCATAATTTGTCTCTCAGAAAACCCCGGCTTCGGCCGGGGTTTTTATTTTGTGAATCTTCATCACAGAAATGCTATACTTTATATATGAAAGCAAAACCATCAGTCAAAGCAAAAATTAAAAGTCCAGAGCCAAAACCAGAGAAAGGTTTTCCAGCTCGTGAAAAGAAAGATTTTAATTTGAAGCATCCGCCAGCACTTCGCCCAAAAGGAAAGCGCGCTAAATAATTTTTATTTTATGGACGATATTGTTTCAATTCTTAAGCATGACGGCGTCGGTGTTATTCCGACTGATACGCTCTACGGTATTGTTGGAAGTGCGTTTTCCGAGTGGGCAGTAGAACGCATATATGGAATCAAAGGACGGGATGAAGGGAAGCCATTCATTATTTTGATTTCATCTTTTTCTGATCTCAAAAAATTCGGTATTGAACTCAATGCTTCGCAAAAGAAATTCTTGAAGGCGGTTTGGCCTGGACCTGTTTCTGTAATCCTTCCATGTACTCAAAAATCTTTTTCATATCTACATCGTGAACAGAAGTCACTGGCATTCCGTATGCCTAAAAATGCTTTTCTTGAAAAGCTGCTGAAAAAAACCGGTCCATTAGTTGCGCCATCTGCAAATCCTCAAAGCAAAAAACCCGCTGAAACAATTCAAGATGCGCAAAAGTATTTTGGTGATAAACTTGATTTTTATTCTGGTTCTGGAGCAAAAAAGGGAAGTCCCTCTACAATTGTGTCATTTCAAGATGGAACTTTGAAGATTCTCCG
>JACCDG010546042.1_pt1 | contig 24529 bp, 35 predicted proteins | sample 7442471 | NCBI WGS metagenome assembly JACCDG01 (sample SAMN15323444, study PRJNA562643) | freshwater metagenome | isolation source: river surface water | place: USA:Blue River Watershed | collected 2017-08-17 | reverse complement strand
CTGAAAGGCATAGCAGGGTTTGATGCTAGTCAGTTTGATGTGACCAACGGTTGGGCATCATTGAAAACCAACGGTGTTCCAACAGGCAAAATACAACAGATCACAACTAAAACTGCATTGGGAAATAACAGTGCAGGTACTGATAATGTTGCTGCTGTTCCATTCACTACAATAGTAGAGGAAGGCGGAGCCATACTTAAGAGTCAATATAGCAGTGTTGGATTCTTAAGAAAAACTGGTACTGGTCCATTAGACTATGCTATGGTAGCTGGTGCAGAAACAGCCACAGGATCGACTGTGGCAGTAAGAAGCTCAGGCGGTAACATTGCATTCGCAGACATTACTGGAAATAGACTGTTGCTGAATAATGATGCAGCAACACCGGTGCCAACTACAATATTAGATTTAGCCGCAGCAGGTACAGGCGGATTTACACAGATTTATGGATACAGCGGATCTGGGGCTTCAGTAGCTGCTATATTCGTAGGCGACGGCACAGCATCTGTAGATAAGAAAACACTGTACTATAATGAATCACACATCTTCTATACACAGAACGGTTTGAGTAAAGCCGCCCTGCAAACTGGCTCGATCACTGCAGAAGGTACAGTCAGTGTATATTCATTATCAGCAGGTAATACAGGATCTACTGCCACTGTGTCTGGAACTTGGACTCTGAATGCCGGGGCTAGATTCCAGGCTACATATTCAGCAGACCTAGCAGAATACTATGAAGGTGATCAAGAATATGAAGTAGGCACCGTATTGATCTTTGGAGGTGATAAAGAAGTAACCGTGAGCAGAATAGAAAAAGATCACAGAGTAGCAGGAGTTATCAGTGATAATGCAGGCTACATCATGAATGGCTCTTGTCCTGGTCATAAGAACTTAATCGCACTACAGGGCAGAGTTCCTTGCAGAGTGTTAGGAAAAATTCGTAAGGGAGATTTAATGACTACCAGTAATGTTGCCGGGGTAGCGATGTCTGCACAGGGCACAGCACCTCCAGGAACTATCATAGGCAAAGCTCTAGAAAACTATGACAGTGAACAGATAGGCACCATTGAACTTGCTATAGGGAGAGCATAATGGCACAACAGAGTATAACCCCAGGTTCAGCTCCCATTCTATGGAGTTCAATCGATGATGCATTTAATAAAATAAATGCCAATTTTACCGAATTATATTTGACAATATCAGGAGGAAGTTCAGGTGCTGTAGACTTAGAAAATTTAGCCGGTAATCTAAGTCCTAATACATCTGGAGCATTTTTCCTAGGATCAGGTGACAATAGATGGAAAGCTCTGTATCTGACTAGAGACGGTATTGACATTGGCGGTGCAGTGGTGTTTAGCCCTGACGGAGCTGCTGTAAATCTGCCATCGGGCTCAACAGTAGGTGGCGAATTAATCAAAGACCCGACAGAAGCTACTTTCAAAAATATTGCAGTAAGTGGTCAATCAACTGTTTCTGCAGATAGTCAAACAGACACTGTAACTTTTGCAGGAAGTGATATCAATATCACTACCAATGCTGTCACTGATACTATTACTTTTACTAACAACGGTGTAACACAATTAAACGGCACTGCCAATGAAATTGGTGTAAGCGGAACAGGCAAAGGCAATGTAACATTGACTAACCTAGGTGTGACACAGTTGGTAGGCACTGCTGGACAAATTGGTGTCAGTGGTACATCTGCCGGAGGTCGTGGACAGGTAACACTGACTAACCTAGGTGTAACCAGCCTTACTGCAGGCACTGGTATTTCTATCAGCCCAGTAGGTGGTACAGGTGCTGTCACTATTACCAACGATTTACCAGATACATTTGGATTCAGAACTATAGCAGTTTCGGGTCAGAGTTCTATTGTGGCAGAAATCAGAGAAGATACCTTAACCATCGTTCCAGGAACTAATATATCTATTACTACTGTAGCAGGCACAGATACAATGACTATATCAAGCAGCACTGCTTTTGATTTAAAGGGTTCTGTATTTGCTGATGATAGTACGTTATTGGTTAATGCTGTAGACGGACTGATAGTAGGTAACATCGCCACAAGTAGTTTGAGAACCTCCGAAACTGCAATTGCATTAGGACTCAATGCAGGAGGAGCACAGGGATTAAATGCAATCGCCATCGGTGAAATGGCCGGACAGACTACACAGGGTAACAGAGCATTGTCCCTAGGGTTCCAAGCCGGACGTAACAATCAAGGTGTAAGAGGTATTGCAATCGGGCAGGGCGCGGCCAACAGTAATCAAGGCGAAAATGGTATCGCTATCGGAGAAACTGCAGGTGCTGGTAATCAAGGAATCAATGCTATCGCAGTCGGTCAAAATGCAGGATTGACAAGCCAGGGTTCTCAATCTGTCGCGATCGGGTATTATGCTGGAACTGATTCTCAAGGATCCAATGCAATAGCTATGGGTTACAATTCTGCTATGACTTCGCAGGGCACTGGTGCTATAGCACTAGGTTATACTGCTGCTCAGGTAACACAGGGAAATTCAGCAATAGCTATCGGATGGGGTGCTGGACAAAGTAATCAAGGTTCTCAATCTATTGCTATTGGTTACAGAGCAGGCTTTATTAATCAGAATGTTGGTTCAATTATATTAAATGCCAGCGGTGTAGCATTAAATTCAACTGGTCCAGGTTTTTATGTAAGTCCTATTAGAGATACTACTTCTGCCGCAAGACCCGTGGTTTATAATGCTTCTACAAGTGAATTATTTTATACCTCGACATTAGAGTTTATTAACAACACAATATCGACTACAGATTCATCAGGACTGGTAATAGATGTACAAACCACATTCAATACTGATGCGGTATTTGAAAATGACGTGACTGTAAACAATCTGTTACTGGTTAGAGGACAGAAAGTGATTTTATTAAATGATTTTAAAACTTTAGTAGCAGCAAGCTCTAGCTTTGCTGATTTCCAAACAAGAATTGCAGCATTGGTATAACGGAGCGAATAAATGGCAAAGCAAACGATTAACGTAGGGACAACAGCAAACGATAAAAAAGGCGACAGTCTAAGAGCCGCGTTTACCAAAGTAAATTCAAACTTCACAGAATTATATGTGGCACTGGGATTAGACAGTGGTGGATTGAATCTAGGTGCTTTCGAATTCACGGGCAGCACCATAAGCACCACAGACAGCAGTTCTATATTGATAGACCAAGCAACTGTAATCAGCAGTAACTTATCAGTAGGCGGCGACTTGTTGCCTCAGACTGCCAACGGTGGCGATCTTGGCTCAAGCTCATTACCTTGGCGTAGTTTATATGTTAGCAACAACACTATCTACATTGGCGGCACCCCGATCGCTATAGACGGATCCGGCAACCTAACTGTCAACAATACACAAGTGGGTGGCGGTACAGATAGATTGTCTCTCAACGGTGACGAAGTTGTACTAGTCGGTGGTGCGAATCCCTACGTTACTTTTCCTGCTATCACTGGCGGGGATCAACTACAGATATCTGGAGCAGAAGTTACCGCCTTATCAGGTAACCTGGCTCTCACTGGTCAAAGTACTGTGACCGTTATTTCAAATGCTGCCGGTGTTGGGGGAGGATCAAATTATTTTACCTTTGGTGCAGATGGTTCATTAACATTCCCTGATACTACAGTTCAAACCACAGCGGCATTGACTTACACTAATTTTGGTGATTCTGGTGTTCGCACTGACGGTGGCACAGGTAATAATTTCTGGAAGCCAACTATTGTTGATGGTACAGGAACTATCAACAAGGCAGGTGTTTATAAAACTGCCAACAACTCTAACAATTCATTATTCACATTTGGTGCCAACGGTGCTGGAGTAATGAGTGTTTTAATGGATGGTAGTCTTTTTGTAGGATCAACGTTACCATCAAACAATGGCGGATTGAACACAAATTTTGGCGGTTGGCTAGTTGTACAGGCCGGCGGCAAATTTGGTGGCGATTTGGATACGCTAGGAAGAGTTTATCTCAATGGCAATCAGTTTGAAGATGACTCTGGTGTACTAGACTTTTTCAGTGTAGTCGCAGGCAATCATATAGTGACATGTCACAGTGATTGGACATTAAAATTAAAAGCCAGAGCCAACGGTGCTAACCAAGGTAATCTTTGGTTAGAAGCAGGACAGAATACTAAAATAAAAGTCAAGGGCAATGGCAGCAATATAGATATTATAGCCAGCGATGGATCTTCTACAGCAACTTGGAATTTTGCTAAAACAGGTGTGATGCAGATCCCAGGCGGTGTACATGAAAAGTTTCAAGCAAAAGTAGATGCCACAGGTGTTGTAACACACGATTGTTCTCTAGGAAACATATTCTATCACACCAGCCCAGATGCCGATTGGACTGTTAACCTAACTAACTTAAATTTAGCCTCGGGTTATGCCACAGCAGTTACTCTAGTTATTGTACAAGGCGGCACTGGTTACTATCCGTCAGCAGTACAAATAGGCGGCGTGGCACAAACTCTAAATTGGCAGGGTAATACAACTCCGACACCGAGTACAAACAGAACTGATGTGATAACATTCAGCATCATAAACAACTCAGGCACTTATACTGTGCTTGGACAACTCACAGGATTCTAAAGTGTTAAGTTCGTTTACAGGTGTCAGCAAGTTTGGTCGTAGAAAAGTTCTAGTCGGAAATGTTACTTCTAACCTTGTTTTACATCTTGATCCTAATAATGTCAGCAGTTACAGCGGCAGCGGAGCAACTTGGAATGACCTTGCTGGCACAGCTGATAATATCACTTTGTATAATTCACCTACGTATACTTCCGGTACTCCTAGTTACTTCACATTCAATGGCAGCAATCAGTATGGAAATACCGCTAACACAGGTATAGTAAATTCTACAGCCTATACCAAGTCAGTATGGTTCTATCTAAACGGTTATCAAGATAACAACATATTCAGTGGTGATGGACACTTTATCTATATGGGGCCACAAGCCAACATAGATCGAAAAATCTACTGCGGACACAGCGACTGGGCAATATTTACTGCTTATCCTTCTGCAGCAACTATAAATTTAAGCACGTGGTATAACGTAACATTGACGTTCAGTACCGCAAATGGTATGACCCTGTATATAAATGGTGTTCAAGACAGCACCTATACCGCACAAAAAACAGCACATCCAGGAACAGGTACCGCCAGTATCGCGGCCTATATTACTGGCAATTTATTAAATGGTAGAGTTGGAAAAGTACTTTGTTATAGTGCTGAACTCACAGCAGTACAAGTTTTACAGAATTATAATACCGACAAGGCTACCTACGGATTATAACGGTAAATATTAAAAGAGAGCGTAAATTATGACCATACAAACAATCAACATCGGAAATGTAGTAAACGACGGACTGGGCGATGATCTACGTACAGCCTTTCTTAAAGTAAATGCAAATTTTGCTACACTCGATGCCGAACTTTCTGTAACAGGTAAAAATGTTCCGGAAGCAGTAAACGGTGAAGGAATTTTTAAACAGAAGAACGGATTAGATCTAGAATTCAAAAAACTAGTTGCAGGTAATAATAAAATTTTATTATCCTCAACAACTGATACTGTAGTAATTTCAAACAACACTCCAGACGCATTTACAAAAATAGTTACCGAAAACGGTATAGCCTCAGCAGTACCTTCGGGTACCAACGTATCTGCAAATACTGTATTGACTATGCAGGGAGGCAATAATCTTAGGGTTAGTTCTGTTAATAATGTTATAACCATAGATACAGATCTACCAGTTACAAATATTCTTACAAATGTAGACTTCGGACCTCTCAACAATGATTACGAAAGTGTTGTGCAGTTCAATTTATCATCATCCAACATAGATTTTGGATCAATACCTATACCAGGACGTATATCTATAGACTTTGGCACGGTTGCAGCACCGTTGATTTAAGGAGCGACAATGACCATATCTTGGGCAACGGCAGCTGGTAGTTTAGGAACTTTTCAAGAAAGACAGACTATCACAATTCAATTACAGGCATCATCAGATGTTAGTACTGTAAGTTTTGAAATAATTTCAGGTTCATTGCCTAGAGGCCTTAGACTCAATGGCTCAGCTATTGTGGGTACTCCAACCGAAGTAAGAAAGTTCACTGAAAGTAGATTTGTGATTAGAGCCAGAGATTCACAGGATTTAGAGGATCGAACATTTAGTATTTCTGTAGATGGCTCTGATGCACCTAGATGGATTACACAAGAAGGATTTTTACAAGTGGGTCAAGGGGAAGCCTACTACGCTCTAGACAACAGTTACATTGATTTTACAGTAGAAGCAAGAGATACAGACGAAATTGCCGGTGATACTTTAGAATATTATTTGGTACCTAATGGAGGCGAATTACCTCCCGGACTTACACTTACTTCTCAAGGTAGAATATTTGGTTTTACTGATCCTATATTTGCTGTTGAGTATAGTGAAAATCCAACAGGATCATATGATACCAGCGCATTTGATGTTCTGCCTCTAGATGTTCCTCAGGCTAGATCGAACGGCTTTGATAGTTATTTCTATGATGCTGTCACATTCGATTATAATGAACCGGTGAGAGCAGCTAGACGACTAAGCAGACCTTATGCATTTGTCATAGCTGTCACTGATGGCCGGAATGAAATAAGACGACTATTCAAAATTTATATTGTAACTGAAGAATTTCTAAAAGCAGATAATAGTATAGTACAAGTAGATACAAATTTATTCAGAGCAGACGCTGCAGGTGATAGAGTACCTCAATGGGTTACGCCAGGATATCTAGGCCGAAGACGTGCTAATAATTATCTTACTGTGTTTTTGGATGTATATGATCCAGCAGAATTTACAGGCACAATAGTTTATTATAAATCAGATACTAATCCTGGTACTTATAAACTCAAAGAGACAGGTGAGATAATCATCGACGGCAAATATGAAATCTCGGGAATATTACCTAAATTTACATATACACTGCGAGGTAATTGGTCGTCTGCGATTGCCTACAGAATAGGCGATGCTGTAATATATAATAGATTGACCTGGGTATGTATCACTAATCACACTGGCCAAACTCCGAATGAAGGACAGTATTGGTCGAATGATCTTATCAATACTCAACTAGGAAAGTTTACTGCTCCTGACAGTTCTTATTGGGAAGTCACACAACGAGAAACAACCAGCGAATTCCCCCCTGGGTTAACTTTAGATAATTTGTCCGGCGATCTTGCAGGTAAAGTTCCATACCAGGCAGCAGTGACCAAAACCTATAAATTTACCATGTTAGCGGTAAGCTTCCCGGCCGATCTTACTGAATCGACCCTACGAGGTGATTGGAATGGTGATGCGGAATATCTAGAGGGAGAATCAGTAAGATATGAAGGTTTTATCTATGTTGCGATAAACGATAATCAAAATCAGACACCAGATGTGTCTACGGATTTTTGGAGACTAGGTGTATCAACGGCTGAAAAAACTTTCACTATAGATATCATAGGAGAAATCGAAAGTGCTATTAAATGGATCACCGATAGTGATCTAGGAACTATCAAGCCCAATCAAAGCAGTATAAAACAATTAGAGGCTACCAGTTTGTTGTATGGTAATCTACCGGTATACGAATTAGTCAGTGGTACATTACCTCCAGGTTTAAATTTGCTAGGTACCGGAGTAATCGTAGGTAAAGTAAGACAATTCGGAGATATAGACAACAATATACCTGGACTGACAAGATTTTACGAACGTACAGACAGTGTTAATGTCAACGAAGACAGTTCAACCGGATCAAGAGCATTTACCACAACATTCGATGATGATGAAACTACTTTTGACAAAAAATTTACATTCTCTGTAAAAGCCAGAGACACTGCTAATTATGCAGAATCTATAAGAGAATTTTCAATAACTGTTGTCACAGATAATCAAAAAACCTTTGCTAATCTTTATTTGGTTGCACTACAGAGCAAAACAAATAGATTAGAATGGTTCAATTTTATCACTGACAGTACTATTTTTAGAACTGAAGATATCTATAGATACGGTGATGGAAATTTCGGAGTACAATCTGAAATCAAGGTTCTAATATTCGCAGGTATAGAAAGTGTAGATGCTGTGAAATATATTCAGGCAATGAGCAGAAATCATTACAGAAAACAACTACGCTTTGGCGAAATTAAAAAAGCATTGGCAAAAGATCCTACTACTCAAGAAGTGATATATGAAGCAATTTATGTAGACATAGTTGATGAATTCGAATCAAACGGTATTAGTATCAGTGACACTATAAATCTACCAGATAACATCAATAGTAAAGTATTGATCAGCTATGACTCTATAAAAATTGACAGTGATATTCCTTTGGTCAGTGACAGCGATCATCAAAGAATATTTCCTAATTCAATCAAAAATATGCGCAAGAGAATTAGGTCAATAGGCATTAGAGATAGAGACTTCTTACCACTTTGGATGCGTTCCACCCAAATTGTATCACCTGTAGAATTAGGATATACTAAAGCATTGGTGCTTTGTTATGCCAAACCAGGACGCGGAGATTATATTATCAGTAGAATCAAAGCTGATGCATTTGACTTCAAAAAAATCGACTTCACAGCAGATCGCTACCTAATCGATGTATTAGAAGGCGAAATAGAGAATAAATACCTTGCGTTCCCACAACGCGGAGAAAAATTACCATGACAGAAAGATTGAATACAAGTAGAGTAGTTTATAACATAGATGTAAATTTTCCTGTAGCAGGACAGGATAATGACACGCAGACATTCAGAGATAACTTTGATACTATCTATAATGGCTTATACGAAGCCAATAGAGAAATCAGTGATCTCCTTGAAAATACTGCAAAGACTGATGTCGATAATAGTTTCAATTATAACTTACTTACTGAAGCCTATACTCAAAACTTAATTACAAGAAAAAGACAGATTGTAGTGACCTCTGCGAATCGAGAAATAGACTTTGAGCAAGGGCAGTATCAAATAGTTAGTGTGCAAGAAAATTCAAATTTAGTTTTTAGAAACTTTCCCACACTAGACGATCCAGATATAAATGTAGTATCTGGCGTTGGCAAAATAACACTAGAACTTTATTTAGATACAGCGGCCACGGAAAACAAAACAATAATCTTTACTACAGAAGGCGGAACTGTGTTTAAGAAAAATGCAACTTTTCCTGTAGTAGCATCTAATCCAACTATTACATTATCATCCAAAACTAATCCAATTATTATCGAAGTATGGCAACACGATTCCGATAATATTTTCTTAAATTATCTGGGCAGCTTTAGTTAATAATGTTTCATCCATTTTCCGGTGATCTGTCAAATTTAAAAGACAACGAGGTTGAGGCTAAACTATTAGAAATAACCAAAAAATATCACGCGGCTGCACGTTTAGGAAAGCCTGAGCTGTTGACACAATTAGGTACGTTTGTTACAATATACAGAGAAGAGATGTCTAAAAGATATCTGAGAAAGACTAACAATCAAAACGATACCGACTTGGATCAACTAATTAATGTGGACTGAAACAAATACAGAACAAGAACTGATTAAGGGCATACTTAAATACGGTCCGGACATCATAGAAAATTGCTTATGTTCAGACGATCTAACACAATACATAGATCGTCTGCATAAAGAACATCTGCACTATCCAATTCCCCCTACTACAATTTATAGAACAAATTGGTTCATTCCTGATCATTATAAAAATTTAGATATAGAAAGTCACTTGTTAGAACAGTGTCCTACAGAAAATTTATCTAGGCTGAAACAGGAATTAGAATTATTTAAACAGCAGGATTTAATTCCAGTTTTACAGACGGTAAAATATATCGTTGACACGCTAAGAGCAAATAATATAGTTTGGGGTGTTGGCAGAGGTAGTTCGGTAGCAAGTTATGTTCTCTATTTGCTGGGTATACATAAGATAGACAGTGTTAAATACAATCTGCCTATCGAGGAATTTTTTAAGGAGATTAAAAATGGGTAAAACATACACAAGTATGAGAGGAAAAGAAGTTGATCTAGAAAAACTAGCTCTTAAGAATGAAAAAGAACCGGCTGTCGGTAATGCCAAAATGAATGCTCGCGGTGATATTATTGGCACAGGCGGCAAGGTTGTAAAGACTAGAGAAGAAATATTACAAGATTACTACAAGAATAATCCTAGAGCTATTAAAGAAGAACTGGGTTCTAGAGGCAGCAAGAGGTAATTATGACCACAGCCTATGACGTAAAACATATCAAGATACGTGCATTGCACGACGATGTAATTATCACAGATATGGATCTAGGAGAACAAGTGACTGAGGGCGGTATTGTAATACTCAGCGACAACGCCAAAGCACACGGAATCAAACCTAGATGGGGCAAGGTATATAAAGTTGGTCCTACCCAAACAGATATCAAAGAAGGTCAATGGATTTTGATCGAACACGGCCGCTGGACCCGTAAGATTAAAATCAATGACGGTGAAAGTGAAAAAGAGATTCAAAAAGTTGAAGTGGCTAGTATCCTGGCTGTGTCTGATCAAAGACCTAATGATGTATATATTGGACAAGAATACGGACACGGTTCAACCGCAACTATACGCCCTGAAGATTTTATTCGCTGATGGGTTTACAAAAAAATTGGGATGTGGCTGATATAGCCAATCAAATTCGCTGTCTTTCAAGAGAATGCTCTAGTTCATTAAATGATGGTTTTACAGCATTTGAATTCAAGAAAGAACTTTATCTAATCAAACAGATAGTGGACAAATCTCTCCAAGACAGTCCTGATTTCGGTCAGTTGGAAAAAGACTGGTTGCAAACACAGGAAAAAAAACGTATTATTAGTATTCTAAAGTCCTAAGGAAATCTATGACTAATGCATTTAGAGATCAAGAAAAATTTATGCGAGCTTGCGATCAAAGTGTTGGTACATTCAATCAAGCACAGTTTAATATGTATTTGAAATTAATCACAGAGGAATACAGAGAACTATCAGTGGCTGTAGACAACAATGATAAGGTCGAAACACTTGACGCCCTAATCGATATATTAGTTGTTACCATTGGTGCTATCCATTCATTGGGTGCCGACGCCGAAGGTGCCTGGAAAGAAGTTATGCGAACAAACTTTGCCAAGATTGATAAAGAAACTGGCAAGGTTCGCAAGCGCGAAGATGGCAAAGTGTTGAAACCTACCGGATGGACTCCACCTAACCTTAAACAATACGTGTCCAAAGACAGTGGTAATGGGTATGTCGCACCGGAACAGGATATTATATGAAGATCGGTTTTACCTGTTCTACCTTTGATCTGTTTCATGCAGGTCATATTATGATGTTAAAAGAGGCACGTACACAGTGTGATTATCTCATTGTTGGACTACAGACAGATCCGACTATTGATCGTCCAACAGAAAAAAACAAGCCTGTGCAGAGTGTGTTCGAACGTTATGAACAGCTCAAAGCCTGTAAGTATATTGACGAAATCATAGTGTATGCCACAGAAGAAGATCTGTTGAACATCTTGCTTTCTTATCCTATAAATGTTAGAATATTAGGTGAAGAATATATGAGCAAAGATTTCACTGGTGCTCATATTCAACATATTGAATTATATTTCAACACAAGGCGTCATAACTTTTCAACTACGGAATTACGACAGCGAGTTATCAGTGCTGAAGTAGAAAAAGGACTGCGACAATGAACATGGATCACGCGGCTATATTACTAGCCAGCAGTGTGTTAGTAATGCTTGCATTTGTAGTTTGGGTAATCGCTATATTGGTTGTTAATAATCTTCTACACAAATATTGGAAGCCTATAGGCATTTTTAAAATTATTGATCCAGAAGGTCATTCACAATCTACTAAAATTATAAAATGAATATTCAACCTAAAGATACTAGCAGGGGGCATTTTTTTGTTAGCCTTGCAAAAAGTTGCGTCAGGGTAGCCGCAGGCATAACTCTTATTATGAGTCCTCTCAGCAGTTATTCCGGAGAATTTATTATTGCAACAGGCATCCTATTGATTATAGCAGAAGCGTTAGGTGTTGTTGAGGAGTTGGTATGAACAGTGATGAATATCACGAACCTCCAGAACCTTGTTACATAATTGAAGGCGATTGGGCCGAAGACACAGAGGAAAAAAATGAAAGAATTATGGGTAGAGAAATACAGACCGAAAACAATTAATGGTTATGTGTTTCGTGACGATCATCAGCGTAGACAAATTGAAACTTGGATCAAAGATAAAAGTATTCCTCACCTGTTGCTCAGTGGCAGTGCAGGCATAGGCAAAACTACACTGGCAAAAATCCTTGTACAAGAACTAGGCATCGAAGATTATGATGTGCTAGAAATAAATGCTTCTAGAACCAATTCAGTCGATGATGTAAGGGATAAGATTACAAATTTTGTCCAAATGATTCCATTTGGACCTTTTAAGGTGGTACTGTTAGATGAAGCTGATTATCTTAGCCCGAACGCTCAGGCAGCGTTACGTGGGGTCATGGAGGAGTATCATGCAACTGCTCGTTTCATCCTCACCTGTAACTACCCTAATCGCATTATCCCTGCTTTACATTCACGATGTCAAGGATTTCACGTTGAGCGAACGGATCTTACTGAGTTTACCGCTCGTGTTGCTACTGTTCTTGTTGAGGAGGCTGTGGAGTTCGATCTTGAAACTCTAGATGATTACGTCAAAGTAACTTATCCAGATCTCCGTAAATGCATCAACCTTGTGCAACAGAACGTTCAAGAACATAAACTGATGCCACCAAATAAAGGTGACGCAGGTGAAGCTGACTGGAAATTTGACATGGTCAAATTATTTAAAGAAGGCAAGATAAATGAAGCTAGAAAAATGCTCTGTGGTAAACTACGTGCAGAAGAAATGGAAGAAGTATTCGTCTGGCTTTACAATAATTTAGAAATTTTTGGATCGGAAGATAATCAAGACAAAGCTGTGTTGATCCTTAAACAAGGTCTCGTAGACCACACTTTGATCGTTGATCCAGAAATCAACTTATCCGCAACCTTAATTAAACTTGCTAGGATTGTATAATGAGTTACCTTGTTACTGAAAACTGTATTAAGTGCAAACACACTGACTGTGTTGAAGTCTGTCCTGTAGACTGTTTCTACGAAGGTCCTAATTTTATTGCTATCAATCCAGACGAATGTATTGACTGTGCTGTCTGTGTACCAGAGTGTCCAGTAGAAGCAATAGTTCCAGACAATGATCAAAACACTGATACTGTTTTCTGGACAGATTTGAATCGTAGACTAAGTTCGAAATGGCCTAACATTACAAGAAAGAAATCAGCTTTACCCGATGCTGAAGAATGGAACGGTAAACCTAATAAGTTATCGCTGTTAGAAGAATGACCTACAGATACATGATAGTATCTTATGTCAAGAAGCCTAACGGTAAATGGGATGAGATAACAGATTTTAAAAACTCATTGAAGACAAAACACTACCAGACCGCAAAGGTCATACTTGATTTCAAAGATAAAAAATGTGTAATGAATTCTTTGAATCCTCAGGCAGGATTCGATGATATGTTAGATTTTTACAAAAGGCTATTAGGGGATCAATTGACCCCCTACCTCCCTAAAGATTAATTATCTCCGTAAATAGCTAAGATCTCCTTTACCGCCTCGTGGCGCTCAACATCTCCCACTGTAAATTGACAGATATCTACATATCTGTGATTTGCAAAGTTGTTATACAACTTTAGGAACTCCAGTAATCCGTTGTTAGACGGACGGTCTGCTTGTTGCAAATCTCCAGTGACAATCATCTTAGAACCTTGACCTAACCTAGTAAGCAGCATTTTCATTTGACTAGGTGTAGCGTTCTGCATTTCATCTGCAATGATTACAGCATTTTTAAATGTTCTTCCTCTCATATATGCCAACGGACTGGTTTCAATCACCCCCTCTCTTATCATGTTTTCGATTTCTTTGGCATTATAATTTTCGGCGAACACATCCATTATAGGTTTAGTCCAAGGCTCCATTTTTTGATTCAAGTCGCCTGGTAAAAACCCGTGTTGCTCATCTACTGAAACAGCTGGTCTAGTTATAACAATCTTTGTAGCCTCTCCATACTTTAATTGATCAATCGCCCATTGTACCCCTAACATAGTTTTACCTGTGCCGGCTGGACCGATGGCGAAAATAATCATTTTCTTCTCATCGTTGAGTTTCAACAGGTAATTCTCTTGATTAAGATTTTTAGGGTATAGTTGGATTTTGGGACGTTTTTGGTAGGTTTTATCTACTAGATTTATTACATTAGACTCTTGTGGATAATTAGTAGCTTTCAGTACTGCTGCTCTTTTACGCTTCATATAAGGTTAGCCCTCCTTTAAAGTGCTAGGCACGGACCTTTGACCGTAGTGCCCGTACCGAGCACAAACTTATTTAACACGAAGTTTATATTATTATAAGTTATGTTTAAGTTTTAGGAGGAATAAATACATTGGGAGAACTCAATGGCAGATATAAAAGACATCATCAGCAACATCGAACAAATTTACGGTTCTAACAACAGCTTAAACTTACTCAAAGATTTCGAACGTGTAATCGATGAGTTAGATACTTATGTTTATGATAACTGGCTAGATGGACAATTAGTCTCAGGGCCTAAAGAACACAGATATTTTGTAGAATGTACTTTTATGTGGCCAAAGGACCGTATGCCTGAGCCCAAGGGCGGACTACGCCTTCTTGACTACGGATGCGAAGTAAAATTTGCACAGTCAACTCTAAAAAAAGTCAGGAAAATTAAAACGCCAGATGATATAAGACCAGGTACAAGAAAAGGTAAAATCGACGTCGAGGATATCTGGTTAGTAAAAATCTTGATGCCTAAAAAACTAATGCAAGATATAAACAGAGGATATAAAAATCTCGATAAGAATAAAGTCGAAGATATCATCAATCAATTTGGCGCAGTAAACACAAACGTAGATGCATCAGAAACACAAGTACAGGATACAACAAATGCAGAACAACCAGCAGCTTAATGAGGGATTGAGATCAGAGGATCTAGCAAATCTGGTACATCCTGTGTTTGACATTGACACATATCGATCGAAGATGGGTGAGGATCGAGATGTTTGTGTTTTATCATTCAAAGTAAAGGATCGCGCACCAGCTAAAGATCTTATGGAATTTGTAGAAAAAGGCTACACCTTTGTGTTAGACGCAGATGTGAGTTCTGGAGAAAATGATCAAGGTGAGTATTTCGTATTCATTGAACTTTCTAGAAATGAAAAGCTAGCAGAAAATATCAAAGAGCTTACCTATGGTATTAATAAACTAACTGGTCTAGATAAATGGAAATTCAAATATTATAAAGACAAAACTGTACACGAAGCGAATCAAGAAATGCTACGGAAAATCGTTCCAGAAACTCCTATGGCCTACGAAGGTGTAATGAATAAAGTAAGGACAGAAAATGTTAAAAAGTTTTTTAGCAAAACTTTAATGGACGATTTTGCTTTAGAAAATGACGTAATTACAATCAAAAAACCTTTTAATAAAATTGTAAAGCTCAAAATCATAGGCGAAGATAATACACAGCACATATTAGAAAATACCACAGATACAATCACTATTGACGAAACATCAACCAGCGAAGTTTTTTGGTTAACTAAAGTGTTAGGAGATTACAATATTACCAAAATTGGCCCGAACTTTATGTTCGATAACAACGGTAAGGCCATGTTACTACAAAGGATAGATCAATGAGTTTTACATTTAACTTTACTAAAGAACAACTGAAAGAAATGATTCCAAAAAATCCATATTTGGATAATTGGTATAAGGCAATATCAGAAATTCTTCCAGAGTATGAAATCAACACACCGCAACGTGTAGCAGCGTTCCTTGCACAATGCGCACATGAAAGTGGCGGTTTTATTTTTCTTAAAGAAAATTTAAATTATAAGGCGGCGAGTCTAAGAAAAGTATTTCCTAAATACTTTCCAGATGATGCCACAGCAGCGGCTTATGCTAACAAGCCAGAAAAAATCGCCAACAGAGTCTATGCAAGTCGTATGGGCAACGGTAACGAAGCCAGTGGCGATGGATGGAGATACTGCGGTCGTGGACTGATTCAGTTAACCGGTAAAGACAATTATACATTTTTTGCAGCTTCATTAGATATTCCTGTAGAAGAGGCCAGCGAATATCTACAGACTTTTGAAGGTGCTGTACAGTCAGCCTGTTTCTTTTGGGAACAAAACAATCTCAATCAATGGGCGGATAAGGGCGATATTCTTACATTAACCAAACGTATCAATGGTGGCACCATTGGTCTAGAGGATCGCATTAAACATTACGAACACGCTCTACACATTTTTGGAGCACACTAAAAATGTGGCTTACCGGCTGGATGATGAGCTTTATACCTGATGCATTTTTTGTATGGGTAAGTTACACACTAGTTGGTGTTGGCATAGCATTATATGTCCTTAGTAAAGTAATTCAATGGTTACCTTTATTAAGCAATTATAAATTCCCAGCTGAAATACTAGGTGTCTTACTGTTGACAGTAGGCGCCTATGTTTTTGGTAGCTATGGAACTGAAATGATTTGGCGAGAACGTGTTCGCGAATTAGAAGAAAAAGTAAAAATATCTGAAGAAAAATCTAAAGAAAAGAACATAGAAATACGCACAAAGATAGTAGAAAAAATAAAAGAAGTAAAAGTAGTGCAGGAAGTTGTTAAGAACATAATAATTGAAAAAGAAAAAATTATTGATGCACAGTGCAAGGTAGCACCTGAAGCAATTGACATACTGAATATGGCTGCTACTGGACAATTAAAGGAAGAAAAGAAATGAAACGTATACTATTGATTCTTCCTGTATTTTTGTTAGCTGGTTGTCTAGGAACCACAGCACCTGTGAAAAGAAACTTCCCAGGGGTTCCGGAAGAATTAATGAAAGCCTGTCCAGCACTGAAAACAGTAGAACCTGGTACTGAGCAACTGTCAAAAGTCATTGGAGTAGTAGCTGATAATTATGCACAGTATCACGAATGTAAAATAAAAGTCGATGGATGGATTGAGTGGTACAATGCTCAAAAGAAGATCTTTGACGAAGTGAAATAAAATGGTTTCAGTAACAGATCTAGACAACGATGGCAAAATCGGTCGACGTGACATAGAAAACAGCAATCAGTTGTTAGAACTAGAGCTTAGAGAAGAAAAAGCCGATAGTCAGCGTAGAATGGCCTGGACTGCTATTCTTTCTATGATTGTGTTTACTATGTTATTGTTTAGTCCTATCATATCAGACAGTAGAGTAGAAGCCTTAGCTGATTTACTGGGTTTATTCTACATCGCACAGGCTGGTGTAGTAGGTGCTTATATGGGTGTGACAGCCTGGATGAGCAAAAGCACATCATCAACTGTGAGCAGAATATCACCTGCTGCTGCTCCGAAACGTGTGCCTCAGCCAGCTGATCCAGAATTATAGTAGCACTTTATCCAATTCACTGTTTTACAGTTTTTTTGGGTAAATAACATTGTATTTTATGTTAGGGCAAAAGGAGCGGTATGAACAGTGATTTAAAATTATTTAAATGGGTAGTGATTTTGCTTGCCTTGCCTTTAGGTCTAGCTATTTTTGGCGGTGACAGTTTCCGTTATCCTTGTCAAGATCCAAAAAATTGGGATAAAGATATGTGTAAATTACCACAATGTGATGTAACTCGCACTTGTCCAGAACATATTTTTAAAGGTCAAAGAGATCCTAGATTAGGTCCTCCTAAGGACGGAGCTCCAGTTTCAATGGTTCAATCACCAGTAGATAATAAAGGATGCAGATAATGGAAATTTTAACTAAATTTATGAAAGAAAACAAAGATACCGGAGAACACTTCATCTATACTGAAGAACAGTTAATGGCTAGATTACGATTTTTCATCGGCATCTGTCTTGCCTTAACTCTCACAGGTATTGTTTTTGTAGTTTTATATTCTATCATATTTGTAACACAACCACTAAATGCTATAAGCCCTATCGATCAAAAGTTTTTTGAATTAATTATTCCGATTGCAACTTTCTTGACAGGCACACTATCAGGTATTATGTTAGCAGGCAACGATAAAGATCTAAAAGCGAAAGCACTTGAGTCTGCAAATAAAGCACCAACAATTAGTCCACCTCCATCTTCAGGCCCTAGCAGCGGCGGATTCAGTGCTTCTGCAAACATAGGAGGCTTTAATGCAAGTTTTAGATCACCAACACCAGCATTTGGAGCAGCTCCGCAAGGAGGCTTTGGTGGACAGATGGCTGCACCTGCGTTTGGAGCAATGGCAGCAACACCTTTAATGAGCAGCACAGGCAAACCAATGCCTGAACAACCAGACCATCCAGAAATCTAAGGAGAACTTATGAAACACATTATTTTTGTAGCAGGTTTAGCACTTACTCTAACTTATCCAACTGCCTATGCAGATAACCATGACAAAAAGCCAGAAACTAAAAAAGTCTGTGTTGATGCTCAAGGCAAGGATGGTAAACCAGTAATGGATCCGAAAACAAATAAGCCAAAACAAAATTGCAAAGAAGTAAAGGTACACAAGAAACATGAAGGTACTGAAGTTCCAGTTAAAAAATAATCTAGTCAACGTACTTCGCTAGTAAATAATAGGACTGTGTTTACAGTCCTATTTTTATGATAGTTGAAATATTTCCAATTTTTCCTACTGCTGTTTATAGGGTAAAACTAAGACCCCTAACATCTGCTGAAGATAATTTTGTTCTTTCAGCGGTATCATATCCTAAACCCTTAGGCAACAGAACATCACAGACTTCTAATCTACTAGAAGCTAATGCACTGCAGGACTTAAAATCATTATTTTCAGATCACGTAAGGAATTATGCACAAGAAATAATTAAAACAGACTGTGAACTTTACATTACCAATTCTTGGAAGAATGAGAATCATAAAGGTGAACCTCATTCTTTGCACAACCATACAAATAGCATTATTTCAGGATGCTATTATATAGATGTTGAACAATCGGAAAATACGATTTCGTTCAATAGAATGTCATTGCCTTTTAGTTTGAATTTTAAAAGTAAAGCATATACAGAATTCAATTCACTAGAATGGACTATTCCTATTGAAAATAATATGTTAGTATTGTTTCCATCGGCGCTGTATCATCAAGTTCAAGTTAATCAAACTGACAATATTAGACGCAGTATTGCATTCAATACATTTGTCAAAGGTGGACTAGATACAGAAACACAGCTAGTAAATAATAACACAGCCATATTTAAATTAGGATAAAAAATGAGTTACTATGAAACTTTAGGATTAAGAAGAGGAGCTTCTGATTTAGATATCAAAAAAGCATACAGAAGTCTAGCTATGAAACATCATCCCGATAGAGGGGGCGATGAGAAAAAATTTAAAGAAATAGAAGAAGCATACAGAACACTAAGCGATCCTGAAAAAAAGAAACTTGTAGATGCGGGTGTAGATCCTAATGCACAAAATCAAGGTGCAGGTTGGAATCAAGGACCTTTCGAGTTTCATTTCGGCTCAGATAATATACACGATATTTTTAATCAATTTGGATTTGGATTCAATCAGAGACCAGCAAGAAGAAATAAATCTCTTAATATAACCATAGATATAACTCTAGAAGATGTCCTTAACGGTAAAGAGATCAATGCTGAAGTTGGCGTTCCTGGTGGTAAGAAAAAAATCATTAACATTCAAATACCTCCAGGCATAGAGAATGGTCAACAAATAAAATATTCAGGTATGGGCGATGACAGCATCCCGGATCTGCGGGCAGGGGATTTGATAGTCAACATAAGGATACGTCCTCATCCAGTGTTTAGAAGAGAAGGCGATTCGGTTATAGTAGAAAAAACTATCAGCGTATGGGATGCTATATTAGGTTCAAATCTGAATGTCACGACTATCGATAATAAAAATATAACTATAACCATACCGCCTGGCACTCAGCCTGATACTATTCTAAGTTGCAGAGGTGAGGGACTACCTAATATACGAACAAGACAACGGGGTAATCTATTAATGAAAATTAAAATTGATATACCTAGAATGTTAGACGAATCACAAAGAAATTTATTAGAAACTATTAGACGCAATGGACTTTAAACTAGGACCACACAACAGTCTCGTTGAAAAAAGCACAGACTGGATATTCAATCAAGACGATGATGCTGAATTATTAGAAAAAAATTTGTGCGAATTTATGCTGGCTAATAACGGTATAGGACTTGCCGCCAATCAAGTAAACATCACAAAGCGAGTTTTTGTAATGGGCAGTAATAATATACAGGGATTTCCACAACCATTTGCACTGTTTAATCCTAAAATATTAGAAGTTAGTAAAGAAACAATAGCAGACAAAGAAGGCTGTCTAAGTTATCCAGGATTGTTTCTAATGGTAAAGAGACCACAATGGGTGGTTGCCCAGTATCAGGATAGCCAAGGCAATGTTAAAGAAATTAAAGTAGATGGTTATCTATCAAAGTGTTTTCAACACGAATATGATCACCTAGATGGCATATGTTTCGTTGACAAAGTATCTCAATTAAAGTTAAAATATGCTATGAAGAAATTAAGGAAAATAAAATAATGATCGAACCTAGCAAGAGTCTTCAAAATATTTTTGAAAAAGCTATTGAAGTAGCTACTAACAATCAACATGAATACATCACGCTTGAGCATTTGGTTTATAGTATTATGCTAGACGATGCATCATTTAATCACTTAGAAAAGTTTGGAGCTGATGTAAATTTTATTAAGGATAATCTAGAAAATTATGTCACTAATAATTTAAATGATATCAAAGTAACTGAAGAAAGTGTTAGACCGAAGAAAACAAATTCTGTAGAAAGAGTTCTTAACAGAAGCTTCTCACAGGTATTATTCAGCGGTAGACAAAGAATTGAAATCATCGATGTCATTTTAAGTATTCTTAATGAAAAAAACAGTTTTGCTTTTTATTTCCTAAGCAAAGGCGGAGTGACCAAAGAAAAATTTATTCAACACTTTCACGATCAATTGACCGGTGAAGACGAGGAAACAGAAAGCGAGAATGCAGTAGTGACGCCTAATCAAATTGAAAGAATTATAAATCAGTTTTGTAATAATCTTAGCCTGCAGGCTAAGCAGCGTAAAATTGATCCAGTGATTGGAAGAGATGATGAACTAGAAAAAATTCAACTCGTTCTTGCCCGCAGAAATAAATGCAATGTCTTGATGGTAGGGGAACCTGGTGTTGGTAAGACAGCGATTGCAGAAGGTCTGGCTAGAAAGATTTTTGAAAAGAAAGTTCCTAAATTTATTCAAGATCATCAAGTTTATACTTTAGATATTTCTGCACTGTTAGCGGGATCGAAATATCGCGGTGACTTTGAAGAACGTATCAAGGCAGTATTAGCCGCACTTGAAAAGAAAGGTAAAATTATTCTTTTCATTGATGAAGCACATATGATGCAGGGTGCAGGTGCTGCTAATCAAAGCAGCAATGATCTTGCAAATATTCTTAAGCCTGTATTAACTAAAGGTGTGATTAAATTGATCGCATCTACAACCTGGGAAGAATATCGCAAACACTTTGAGAAAGACCGTGCTCTAATGCGCAGATTCCAACGTGTCACAGTAGATGAGCCTAGCAGTGAAATCACTGTTAAGATTCTCAAAGGCATTAAGAAATATTATGAAAAACATCATAATGTAAAAATTACAGAAGCTGCTATCGAACAGGCAGTAAAACTGTCAGTGAAATATATGCCTGATAAGAAACTGCCAGACAAAGCTATCGATATTATTGACTGTGCCTGTGCTCGATATAAACTCAAAGATGATGTTGATATGGAAGGCATTGAACAGATTGTAGATCTAGAACAGGTAACCTATGAACTCAGCAAGATGATCAATATGCCTTTAGAGACTGTGGCTCAGAAAGAAAGCAAAAATCTAGCTGATCTCGAATCTGGTATGAAGGATGTTGTCTACGGACAAGATAATGCTGTAGATAATCTTCTTGATAAAATCTTTGTTGCCCAGGCAGGTATGAAGCTGCCAAATAAACCAATTGGATGTTTCTTGTTTGCCGGGCCTACTGGTTGCGGTAAAACTGAAACTGCCAAGCAATTGAGTATTAAGATGGGCTTGCCATTGATTAGATTCGATATGAGTGAATATCAAGAAAAGCATAGTGTGGCTAAATTGATTGGTGCACCTCCAGGTTATGTAGGCTACGAGGATAATGCAGGACAATTAATTACCAAACTGCAGGAAACACCAAACTGTGTGTTATTGCTTGATGAGATCGAAAAGGCTCATCCAGATGTAACAAATATTCTGTTACAGTTTATGGATAATGGATTTGTCACAGGATCCAACGGAAAAGTTGCAGATGGCCGTAATACTATCCTAATTATGACCAGTAACTTGGGTGCTGCTGATAATGAAAAGAATACAATCGGCTTTGGAGATCTAAGCAAAGACGGAGAAGATGACAAAGCAGTGAAAAAATTCTTCGCTCCTGAATTCCGTAATAGATTAGATGCAACCATTAAATTCAGTAAACTGTCACCAGACACTGTGCGTAAGATCGTTGAAAAATTTATTTCTGATCTCAATCAACAGGTCAAGGAGAAGAATATAGAAATTATTGCTGATCAAGCAGTTATCAGCTGGCTGGCAGATAAAGGCTATGACAGTAAGATGGGTGCTAGACCGTTGGCTCGTCTAATCGACAATAAGATCAAATCTCCGCTTAGTAGACAAGTGCTATTCGGTGAACTCAAAGAAGGTGGTAAGGCTTTTGTCACACTAAATGGCAACGATATATCGTTCGCTTACGTGAAAAAAGAAGTAGTGTTAACCAAGGAACAGAGAAAGGCTCTGAAAAGAGGTGAACCCGTTCCTTTACTAGAAAATGATTAAGACAAAATATACAAGTCGTAAATTCTATAATAAATGGATATACAAGGTATCTTTGGTTATACCGGGTATATCCATTATGAGAATAAATTCTGTAGAAAAACTCAAAGACTTTGATAAAATAGGGTTGGCTGAAGGCATGGTTTACGGACATAGTAATATGGTCAAAGCCAACGTCAATAAGGTCTATATAAGCAAATTAGCACACATTTTATCCCTATATGATAAAGACAGCTATACCAAACGCATAGAAAGAAATCGTATAGACATCTATACTAATGATAAAAATGTACTTGATTTTATCGTAAAAGATTTGGATGAAAAAATTGATTATGTATCAATACCGGATGCTAATCAATTAGATATTCTCAACACAGGTCTACTGCCAGTAGAAAAATTGCCACACGGTATGTACAAATACAAGGTTTATCTATTACCTCATAAGATGAAGAATGATATTCCTAGCAAAACAAAGTATTTAGATTGGATTGATCAACAGAATCCTAAAATCTTAATATCAGAAAAAGTAAAAAAATGGTTTATAGATACTAACTGGAATTGGGATCGCAGATACGTATATGTACAAGATGAGCATACACTGTTATTGTTTAAATTAAGATCTAATGACGCTATGGGCCGTGTTTACGAATACAGTATTGTCGATAAATAAGAGATGTCCAACGAAAATACAATTCTACTGTCATCTACATCCACAGAAACCTGGGACGGAACCTCTGGTATAGAATATCAGTACAGCGATAAGCAAAAAGCAGCAGGCTATCATAAAAGATCGTCTGCGCTACATACCGCTGTATTTGTATTTGATAATTTTCTAGGTGATGTGAAAATACAGGCCACACTAGAAACACACCCGGCAAACAGTGATTGGTTTGATGTAGAGTACGACAATGGATCTGAAATCCAGGCCTTAGATAGCACACCCTTACTAACCACAGAAACTCGCAACTTTACAGGTAATTTTGTGTGGGTTAGAGCTGCATATAGACTTATGCAGGGCACTATTACACAAATTAGATATACTTACTAAGAATAAAAGATCGATAAATATAGTATCATCATACGGAAGATACTATGAGAGACCTTTTAGACAAATTAACATCCATCGAATCAACACAAGAATCTCTAACTCTAGAATTAGGAGATTCAATCGGCTTCAGTTTCACTGAAGATCTAGAAATAGTTACCGAAGTAGTAGGCTTTACCGAAGATGGTATAGTAGTAGAACTTGACGATATTGGCCTAGATCATCTTACAGAAAACGGATCTGTATTTTTAGACGGCGAACTTGGCGAATCTTTGGACGAAGCAAGAGGTCCTTGCTGGGTAGGCTATAAGCAAGTAGGGATGAAAAACAAGGGAGGCAAACAGGTTCCCAACTGTGTAAAGGAAGACGACGAGTCTTTAGAAAGCCAGGTTGCGCAAATTCTAAAACGATTCGACGAAAATATGAACGAGATTGGCGGTTACGGAGATCCAGATCAGTCAAAGATTGTTGCACTATTAAGTCAAGGCGATGTTGAGGGTG
>JACCDG010014097.1_pt1 | contig 24550 bp, 23 predicted proteins | sample 7442471 | NCBI WGS metagenome assembly JACCDG01 (sample SAMN15323444, study PRJNA562643) | freshwater metagenome | isolation source: river surface water | place: USA:Blue River Watershed | collected 2017-08-17 | reverse complement strand
GCACAATCTTCATCTTGTTCTTCGAGGAGTATCTTCCTCTCTCGTTATTTATTTTTGTCATTTCGGCCACCTTTCCTTGGGCAGTTTACCCCATTTTTGGTGTCCAGGAAAAACTCAGAGCGGTATAAAGCTCATCTCAACTGATTGGATGCGACTCCAAAGTTGTCGAAGAAACCCCGGGATCTGTTCAATTCAAAGGCGATTCAACAGATCAAAGGAATGAAATGAAGCAAAGCATGGACACGAAAATGAATTCTATCGATCAAGCTCTTACGCGAATTCGTAATGTTTCAAATCTTGCGCGTATGTATAGAAATGGCTCAGCCCTCAAAATTATTCGACCATCGCAACTAACAAACAAAGGAACCGGCAAAGCTGAAGGTCTAAGCTATAGCCCTGATTTCTTTGTAAATTACTCTTTTTTAGATTTGATTCTAGATATCAATGCAGAAATGAAAGAAGGATTACCCCAAAGAAATGGACGCGATATCGTGCGTAATTCGAAAATTCGTATCAACTCAGAGAATTTGAGCGAAAGCTGCAAAGATATCGACGTGGTGCTAACATCCTCACAAAATCTATCAGAGGATAAACAATCAGTGATCGGTGAAAATTTAACTTATGCAATTCGATCTTGCGGAACAAATGGCGAAACTTTACCTATCTTTGAAGTTAAATATAAAAACGAAAACAAGTCTTTTGCTTTTAAAATTTTTAGCGAAAATAATAATAAAATTTTAAAATCAGCCCTTATCCAAAGTCGTATGATCAAGGACGGACAGTGCGAAGTTAGCTTTGACGGCAATAACATCAATAAGTTTTTCTGCTCGAATATTATGATCAATCTAGGGAAATCCATGAATCTTGAAATGGGTGAGCAATATGCAGGAGTTGAGGTTAATGAATCCATTGTATTGAATCATGTGCTCTTTTCCAATTCCGACGAAACAAAGGTAGAAATTCGCGGAAATATTTACGACGTCCTTCCACCTTGGACTGGGTACCACGTAAATAGCGAATCAAATCAAGAGAATCAATGGATGCACCAAAAAGGAACGATATCATTCAAGTTAGATCAAAAAGATCGCCTTCGTGATTTAAATATTCAAAAATCTGATTCAAGTCTTAAATTTGATCCTACCGAAGGAAAGTTTATCAACTGATCATCAAAGTATTAAGAATAAACTTTTAGAAAAAGAGGCTCACTATGTTGAAAATCATCTGGAAAAAGATAACTTCATCAAGAGCCTCCTTTTTATTTCTTGTAAGTCTATTCAGCTTAACTATTGGAACAGCATGCTCGACGAAACACTCTGAGATCCAAAATTCAGACTTATTAAGAGCAAAGCGCTTGATAGATAATCAACAAACAGATGAAGCCATAGAACTCTTGGAGCAAAATTCAGAAAAAAACTCAACTGATCCCGAATATCGAGTAACTTTAGCTTCTGCGTACGCACATAAGGCTGGTATTCGAATTCAATCACTCAGTGGAATTGTTCACGCTTCCAATCAATTAAAAAAAATCAACGAACAAAATGGTGGCGCGTTCGGAACAACCTCTGATTACAACTCAGGGGATACTCAAAACCGAACTCACCAACGACTTAGCTATCTTTCTAAAATTTTAGCAGCTTCCTCAAATTACTTTCTACTGATTTCAACTATACCCACAGTTCCTGAAAACAAAGTTGTCTTTATAAAGAAAAGTATCAAACTCATGAATGACTCTCGTGTTACATGGAGAGCCTCTGATATAACTTATCGTCTTCTCTTAGAAATAATTTACTTCAAATACTCTTTTTCAACTCAATTTTTAGATCAACTTATGGAGCCCAGCCAAAGAAGTAAAGAATCTTGCACTCTGGATATACAAACCTTATCAACAGCCACAATGTCTCTAGGAAAACAGCTGATAGATATCCTGAGTGACTATGCTTTGATTTATCCGCAGAATAAAGAACAAATACTTGATCGATCCAATGAATTATCACAGAATATAACGAATCTGGCTGTTAACCTTCAAATTGCTGATGGAGTTGATTTAATTTCCGCATCAATTTTCAGTGATCCAGTTTTAAGCCAACGTGTAGGGGGATTTGTTCGATGTGGAGGTCATTCATACTAATTGTTCTACTGCTCTTCTCCCCTGTCCTCAATGCTTCAGAACTTTCTTTCTCTCAAAACGCACGAACATTTGAATCTCAAACTCAAAGTCTGTTTATCAAAGGACTTGCATTTGCTTGTCTCAACTCCACACAAATTCCTGATGATCTCCCATGCAATCCTGCGCTGCTGACTTATCTTCAAAAAGAAAGTCTTTCACTCCAGGCGCTGATATCCAATGGATCTTCTAATCTTGAAAAAATCAAAAAACTGCTCAATCAAAGTTCAACACAAGATACGATTGATGCTCTTTTTTCCAAAGAACGAATTTTACAAATTGAAAGTCATGCGAGTCTTCTTTTTCGTTCAAAATATTTTGCTGCTCAATACTTACCTGTAGACATTAAGGGTTTCAGCGTCGTTCGAAATGAAGCAAATCCCGATGTGGAGTTTTATGCTGTAGAAGACAAAGGATTTCGCCTTCAAGCCGCTTACCCCCTTACTGAGAACTTGACGATAGGACTTCAATCAAGACTGACGGATCGCAAGTTTATTCGACAACGATTCAAGCTCACTGATCTGGCAACTCCAGCTGGAAAAAATCTACTCACTCCTAAAACATATAACTTCCAAACACTGGAACCATCTTTTTCAGCTCTTGTCTACCAACCCTGGAAAGTGCGCATTTCGATGATGTACGCCAACGCAGGTAGATACTCTGAACGATATGATCAAATCGACCCTGCCGATGAATTGCAAGGTGGAATTTCCATCACACCTGAACTTCTACCCTGGGGAGAACTCCTTCTTTCTTTAGATTACAAATCACTGACTGCTGAAGATTCCAGTCTAGACAAACTTCACTACGGAGTTTCTTATTCCTTCGGCTCTATGAGTATTTCTGGAGGCATTGACACTCATGGAATTTCTAGTGGTGTTTTTTTTAGTATTCAATCCATCAGTGCAGGAATTCTTTATACAACAACAAAGGGACTAGGAGATGACAGTCAAAATTATACTCAAACAGTTTATGCACAAGTAGGATGGCAAATTTAATATGCTTATATTCTCTCAACAAAAAAGAACCCCACCATCTTATCTTCAATGGATTATTTTTATTTTATGTTGTGCCTTTTCTATTCCGTCCTTAGCACTAACTCCAAATGAAACTGAATCCTGGGATACATTTGCTCGACTTATGGAAAAACAAAAATCGACAGACCATACCCAGGGCATCAGCTATATTATCAGTGGATCATTAGCACTTATAGGTGGCGGAGTTGGTGAAAATATTTCCTCTGACCCCCTCGAAAAGGGCGTTTATACGTTATTTCAAACTATGGGCATCGCAAGTATTGGATATGGGGCTTATACCTGGCAAATTGGAAATGAAGACCGCGGTTTTTATGAAATGATCCTGAAATCAAACCTTGCACCCCAATCTAAAAGTGAAATTCTCAGGGTGTATCGTCAGTCAACTCAAGAGCGACAAAAAAAAGAACGTTTCATCAAAATGATCACCCATGGTCTTATCTCTGCTCTTAACTTCTACAGCGCAAGTCAACAATCGAATGATAGTATTAAAACATCTCTCTACTTCATTGGAGGCGTTAACCTCTTAGCTTGCATTACTTTTTCATTTTAAAGCTACGGAATATCTTTTATTTTACCTTGCTCTTCTTGCATCATACGCAGAAGTCTTGAATCAACCTCTTCCATCGTCAACTTAGAAACAACACCCATTTTTTTTGCGAATGCAAGAGAAACACTCTGAATATATTTCACGGGCAAAATGCCTCTTGGATGATCCTTCATGACTTGTTTTGCAATTTTATCAAGCTCCACTCGAAAGACTTTTGAATAAAGTGGATTACCTTGAGTTTTCGTTAATTCGTACTCTTGCAAAGAATCTCTAAAAAAATCAGACAGCCAGACCAACCTTTGACGTACAAATGTTTCAGATTTCTGTCTTTCGACAGCTCCATGAAGATCAAGAATACGATGATGGTAAATGTTCATCCAAAAAAGGGCCGTCATCATCAGTTCAAATCGATCGTCTTTCATCATTAAGCGTGCGGGACGATGATAAAAATCAACATATGACTCTTCATGCAAAACCCTGTAAGACTGAGTTAAATCTTCGACGGGAAAAAAGCTTTTTACTCTACCTGATTCATCCAAAATGACTTTGACCGTAAGCTTTTGCTGCCCCTTCCACACCACCGACAGTGTGCCTATAAAAACCGTGGATTCTTGAATCCATTCGGTCACAGTGCTTTGCAATGTCTTAAATAAAAGTTGAGTGATAATTTCAGGATTCATTTCTTCTGGAAACAAAATTTTAACATAACTTCTTTGAAAGCGATCATAGATCGATCCCAACCATGGGTGTTCGATAAATTCTGAAAGTTTCACCTCATATGGAGTAAGATTTTTCGTCTGCCGATGTAAACTTCCATTCTGAAAGTGTTTCTGATAACTATCATAGGAAACAGCCTGTTTAGGAAATCCCACAACCAAACTTCGACTTTCTGGAATTCGATACAAATGAAACATAGGAAGTACAGATGTAGAAACGCCTTCACGACCATATGTAACTGACCGAGCTTTTCTACCTTTATGTGAATAAGATTCTTCATTGATAATGCTAAAATCAATGGGAGTACCCGTCTGCTCTCTCAATTCTTCAAATGCCTGAATACCTTTATAGCTATGCATTCCACCCTTCAAAACAATGGCATTCGTTGAATCCGTTTGAAGTTCACCCGCACGATTTTCGTAAGGCTGAACGGTTCTTTCCACATGAAAATCTCCAAATAAAATATGACGAAGCGTCTTTGGCGTCACCTGCACATTTTTTTGAATCAATGGAATATAGAGCGAAGATGGATAGGCAGATAAAATTGCCAAAGCAGACTCTTCATTTTCACGATGAACCAACTCCACAACGTCATGAAGTGACATATCAGCAAACCGACTATTGGATGCAGATATCTTAAATACACTATTGCACAACACCGCAGAGGGATTTAGAAATGAAAAGAATCCTGAACTTCCTGAAGCGACAGAACTCGTCCCACCCATGGCTCCATACACCGTATCTGGTGCCAAAAATGTGAATAACCCCACAAGCCCCAGAAGGATAAAAATTCGATAAAGAAGTTCGAAGATTTGCTTTAACAACAATTTATTTATTTCCCTACAGCTTTTGTTATTTTTCATATTCTAGCATCTCCTTGCTTGCCGCTGATTCTATCGACGAGGGAATGATTTCCTAGATTTCAAAAGTAAATTCAAAGGTCAAATGTTTACCAAATGGTTTGCATTTTTAGAGCGTTAAAGATAAACTTAAAATCAAGATGAAAACACTCTATGAATTCACAGATTATAAAGAATACTTCAATCAGCGACTCGAAAGCCTTCCTAAAAAAGGACACGGTGAATACCGACGCCTTGCTCTTTTTCTGAATGTTTCGACAACCATGATCAGTCAGGTCTTTCGTGGTGATAAACACCTCAGCCTTGAAATGGCCAGCGAGCTTTGTGATTATCTTCAATTGGATGAAACAGAAGCCGAATATCTCTTCCTTCTTGTGGATTACCAAAGGGCTGGATCCCATAAACTGCGCCAACGCTTGCTCCGCCAAATACAAAGAAAACAACAGCAAGCGCGTGTCCTTGAAAATCGAATAAAAAAAGATATTTCCCTGACAGAGGAATCTAAATCTATTTTTTATTCGAACTGGCTTTATAGCGCGATCAGAATCCTGTCTTCTATTCCTGATTTTGATAATATTGAGTCCATTGCTGATCGATTGCAGCTGCCAACCCCACATGTCCAAAAAATTGCGGAATTTCTCATTCAAAATAAGCTTTGCTTGCGGCAAGGCAATAAAATTAAAATGGGCCCAACAAAAACCTATGTGGGTTCCCAATCTCCATTTGTGGTGCAACATCATCGCAACTGGAGACTTCAAGCTTTTCAAAAAATGAATTTATTTGATGAAGACAATCTTTTTACAACGGCACCAATGTCTATGTCCAAAGATGTTGCCGAAAAAATTCGACAAGAAATTCCAGGTTTTATTCAAAGTATTTATAAACAAGTTGAACCAAGCGATTCCCAGGTCGTTCGTTGCTTAAATATAGATTGGTTTGAGTATTAAACCTGAGGACAACAAACAACCACTGACCTAAGGAAAAGGAATTCTCATCCCGTGGGTAATAATCATTGCCTCTAATTCAGCAGAGCTCATCTTATCCAAACGTTTGGATAGAGCAAAACTGATAGATCGAATCAAGGGATAGTCTTCTTGAGTTAGCTCAATAGATTTTCCACGATTCGACTTTTTATAGAAATCCGATAAATTTAAGGAATTAGGAAGACGCTGAGTTTGAGACCCAACATACATGACACATTCTTTATCGACCTGACCATAGTTGGTTGAATTCTGCTTAATAAGCTCCGAATACTTTGTAGCCCGGCATCGGTCATATACAGATCCTGTTTTTAAAAGATAAACACCAACGACCAATTCATGAAGAACAGACTCAACAACCATCTCAGGATCTTGAGATGCTAAATAGCTTTCCGCGAAAAAAACTTCCAAGTAGTTTTGAAGGCCATACTGCTCTGTTTTGAAATATACACCTAGTTCCTTTGAATCAATGGCATCCATAGAAACGGGAACAACATACCAACTTCTTTTATGAAGTAAAAAGTAAAAATACCCCGCCAATGTCGAATCTTTTTGTCGAAGAGTTTCTAATTTCTCATTCAATGCCTTTGCAATATCAAGACATCTCTGCTGCTTATCCTTCATCCATTGGATTTCATTTTCTTCAATTTTTAGATTTTCATTTTTTTTCAAAGAACCTTTAGTTTTATACTTAGCCATGCAGTAGTTATAGTCCAAAAACTCTTCGCGAAAGTCTTCCAGTTTTTGCATTTGAAGACCATTCATTCCACCACCATCAATTCCACCATAAGTCTGTTGAGCACTTGGCAATGCCGATGGTAAATTGCTTGACTCAGCACTCGGCGTACTGGGGCCTGACTCTGGAGATTTTCGATATTCCTGAACTGTTGTTGTGCTGACATGACAAGCTGTCAGTGAGCATAAAATCAATAAAGAAAAAAATGACCTCATAAAGCGCCTCCTGATGAAACAGAGGACATAGGCGACAAAGTTTTTAAACTTATAAGAGCATGGGAAGTTCCCTTTTCTGATTCGACAGATAATATATTTTCAGTAAAATCAATGAAACCAAAATCTCCCTGCTGCGTTTTAACTTTTCGCCCCTGTTGATAATAGTTCACTCGCGGCTGTTGAAGAACCATTAAGTCTTTCAAAGAGCTTGAAGAGGCTGATTCCGCAATCACTTCCATACACTGATTCCCTTTTGCCGCACAAAATTTGAACGACACTTCTTTCAAAGTTCCCTGAATAGCTCCCCCAAAGGAAGCCAAGGAAAGATGAATCAGTAAAAGGAAGTAAACTTGTTTCATAAAAACCTCTTCAAAAAGAATTACTACTTACATTTCGAGCTTGGCAATTTACTCTTAGGGATTGGTTTATGATCAGGGTCGACAAAAATTCCACCCATTGTTGGATCTGGATGTTCTGTGGCTTCATCACAAGAATTATATTCCGTTGGAATTAAAGTTTTAATATCTTGGATTGGATTTCGAGCCCACGCAAAAGCATCAACCTTCGCCATCACTTTTTTGTCATCACCAGTAAAATCCATCTCAATACCAGTGATTCCCTTCAATGCCATTTCTAAAATGGAAAGATCTTTGTTTACTTTCGCTTTTGATTGATCATCAATACAAATGCCTTGTTCAAATAAATGACCAAATCGTTGATAACTAACAGCACGCCCTTCTGGGCATAATGAAGCCTGATTCGCCATCACCCATTGAGTTGCAGCCAAAAGATCAGCACCAAGTTCTGTCATCAATCCTAAGCGATGATCTTTTCTTAGAATTCCAAAATTTTCTTGCTGACGCAGAAATTCTGATCCCTGAGAATGTGTTAACTTTTTATGTCTTTGAATGCGATAAAGCTTTCCTAGACCATCCCAACTATGAGAGGTCGTCAATCCTAAGTATAATACCCAACCCGCCGTATACTGAGAAAGAACTAGCGCATCTGCAGGTGCAATTTTGACTTTATTAGAATCTGCCAAGTGACATATGAAAACTTTCTGATCAGGATTTTTTGCTAAATGCTGATTGTACCTAATTGAGCAATATTGAGATTCCCTTTGCGAGATAAAAGGTGTCATCAAGTAAGGATTAAGGTTAATAATAAATTCTTGAGAGTTTGAATTTGAAAGTTCTTTCCTCAAAAAAACCCTGAAGCTATTAACACCTTCTCTGTAGGAAACCATGAGGTCTTGAATATCTGAATCTTTGACAAAAGGACCTCCTGCATCCTTAGTATAAAGAAACTCACGGATACTCTCTTGGCTAATATCAGCTCTTTCTTTTGCAAATTTCTTTTCAACTCCCGGATCAACTTTTGCGCGGTAGGGTTCTAAGCGATAACTCACACCCTTAAAAACCATAAATTGCTTTAAGAAACTTTTATAGAATCGAGCTCTTATATTCTGTGGATCCTTTGACAGGGCAACATCAAAGACGCTGTCAGCGTACATAAATGAAGTTGGAGTCACAAGCTGCTCGCCAGCAAGAGCTAATTCTTCTGCATTCATCGTCGCTGGATCCACCACAACTGTAACATCCTTCATTGGAGCATCCGTCCCCTGATTCGGAGTTGTTTTTTCAATCACGACTTCTTTGACAGTTTCTTTGGTACATGCGGATAGCAAACCTATAAGACTCATCGCCATCACAGAATGCTTTATTAGTTTTTTCATGTTTTTCTCCTCTACAAATATTTTCATATGTCTATTCATTGATTCATCTCCACTGTGATGAATTCCTGCTCATCCTACCGCAATCCTTAAAATCAAATAGATCAAATGCGTAAATAATGAACATAAATATTAACCAAACGGTTAATGCAAAAGCATGACTTTTAAATACTTCCAGCCTGAATCATTCAAGAAAGATGCCAGAAATATTCAATTAAATTCACTTTTTCCAACTTTGACGGTTTGGAATAATAAACCCTACAAAAAGGACATAAGAACAAACACTTAAGTCTCAAATGAAAACACCATTTCCTAAATCCATAAAACCCCAAAAAAATCCCCAGGGCCGACAATTGTTGGCTCTGTCTTATCTTTCGTCACTGAGGTTCTGTTGAAATCACTCCTGTGGAATGTAGGATGGAACGCCAAGTTCAATCTATTGAGTCCTGGTAGAATATTTTATCTCAAAACTCGACTTCAATGGATCAGTCCAACTGGCACAGACCTTGCTCTTAGATAAAGGTACCCCCCTTACAGCGGCCTGGTCGCCCCCCCCTTAGATCAGGTCGCTTTTTTTTTTGCTCCGAAGACCCAAGTCCTTTTTATGTATCCAAATCCAAAAAGCTTAATTGCCCAGAATTTGAGTCTGCGATACGGGTGGAATGACGAGCACGATCCTGCGGTCCTTCATCAGGTGATAAGCGCACGCCGATCCCTAGAAGGCGCACAGGCTCTCCACGACGTTGCCAGGCTTTTTCCAACAAAGTTTGAAAGTCTGACAGCTGAGGAATATGACGACCGCGAGCCTCATGAGTTGTTTGTTGAAAATCATAGAACTTCACTTTGACCACAAAGCCTCGAATCATATTCTGATAAGCACCCTTTCCCAAGCGCTCTAAAAAATCATCATATAAAGAAACTAATCGCCGTCGACATTCTTCAAAACTTTTCAAATCTTTTTCAAAAGTTTCTTCCACAGAAAGCGACTTCCTGATCCACTCTGATTCCACGGGACGATGATCAACTCCTCTTGAGAACCAATAAAGATCCTCTGCCCTTGATCCAAACTGGCTCTTCAATTCAGCCAAAGACTTTGCTTGCAAGTCAGCGCAGGTTTTATACCCTGCTTGATGCATCGTCTTGGCCGTGACTTTGCCAACTCCAAAAATTTTTTCAATAGGCAATGTCTTGATAAAGTCTGAAACATCCTCAGGGCGTATCACAAATTGTCCATTGGGCTTCTTCCAGTCACTTGCAATTTTTGCTAAAAATTTATTCGGCGCAATTCCAGCAGAGGCCGTTAGCTTCCTTTCAGAAAAAATCAATCGTCGAATTTCTTGCGCCATCAATGTCGCACTTCCCTGAAAAGCAGAACTTCCTGTCACGTCCAAATACGCCTCATCCAAAGAAAGAGGTTCAATTTTCGATGTGAAACGCGAAAAAATTTCTCGAACCTTCTGGCTTTCCTCTTTGTACAATTCAAAATGCGGAGGAATTAAAATCAAGTCAGGACATAACTGCATCGCTCGCCGAGAAGACATTGCTGCTCGAACGCCATATTTTCTAGCTTCATAATTTGCTGTGCACAAAACACTTCGCGACTCCGCCGGCCCACCAATCGCGATAGGCCGTCCCTTCAGATCAGGACGATACTTCAGTTCCACAGCTGCATAAAAACAGTCCATGTCGATATGAATAATTTTACGAAGCGATTTCGTTTCTTGCATACACCTACTGATTTTGCGAAGGCCGACCTCAGAGTCAAGCTCTAGCTTTCCACAAGCCGTAAAAACCTTGCAACGTCGTAAAAAGATAGATTGATAAAATCTTTTTGCCTTTTGGTTGGTTGAGGGCTCCATCGAATAGAAAGCTTAGGATGAAATTTCTCACCATAAATATTTAAGCTTTTCTTATGAGAAGTATTTCCAGACTTAACCTCCATCGGAAACACTTGATCCTCGTGCTGAAAAACGAAATCAACTTCTGCTCGATTTTCATTCGACCAATACAACAAAGGTTTTTCAAAAGAAACAGTCAACTCCTGGGCCACATAATTCTCAACAAGTGCTCCTTTGGCTTCTTGAAAAAGCAAGTGCTCATCCAGTAATATTTTGGGGTGTAATTGCATCTTCGTTGACAAGAGCCCTACATCCAATAAATAAAGCTTAAACATCGATGAATCCGCATAAGTTACTAAGGGCAATTTGGAGCTGGAAATCCATCTAGATTGAAGCACCAAACCTGCATCGATCAACCACTGCAAAGCAACTTCATACTCTCTATACCTTGCTGATGATTTAATTTCAGAAAGTTTAAATTTTTTATTCTCTCGAGAAAGTTGAGCTGGAAGTGAGTTCCAAATTGAAGCTATCTTTAATGAATTAAAATGATTGCTATATTTTGCAAAATCTAACTCGTAGGATCTTAGAATTTCATGATGAATTTCGCGAATCTCTTTGAAGTCTTTCTTTTGAACATAGGACGCCACAGCCTCAGGCATGCCTCCAACCAAAAGATATTGCTTAAACAAATTCAATAGCTTTTCATGAACAGCTCCTGCTGAAAGCAAGTTTGTGGAGTCTTCCAAAGTCTCAAAAAGTTTACCCTCCCCAACCGCCAAAAGAAACTCTGAAAAGCTCATGGGATACAAAGATAAAAAATTAACTTTCCCCACAGGAAAAGATTTTGAATGAGCAAGTTTGACCCCTAACAAAGAACCAGCAGCAGCAATAAAATATTCCGAAACTTCCTCCTGAAAATATTTAAGGCTTGTTAATGCGTTTTCACAAACTTGAATCTCATCCAAAATAAGAAGCGTAGTTGGAGTTACCTCCTGGCCAGTATAAAGACTTATTTGCTCCATCAAATGATGCGCAGAAAGTTTGCCAGAAAAAATTTCACTCAGTGCTGAGTCCTCCTCGAAGTTGAGATAAATCGTCTTTGCGAAAGATCGACGACCAAACTCTTTTAAAGCATGAGTTTTTCCCACCTGGCGAGCCCCCTGTAAGATCAAAGGCTTCCTTCGAGAGCTGGCTTTCCATATATCCAGTTGTTTTTGAATTTTTCTTTCCATGGGGTCTATTTTTGCCTTTTTTCTTAGAAAAGTCCACGTAATTTGCGCAAAAAACGTGATCTCCACCACGTTTTTTGCGCAAATTACGTGATCCCTACCACGTTTTCTGCTTTTCGCGCCTACCTACGCCCAGATCTTTCTTTAGCCCAGATTCCCTCGTCAGGACTGCCGTGTGTTCCTACTCATGCCTTACAATCAAAATAATGACCACTCATAGAATCTGGTTTTTTTGTCATCGCCTTTGCTTGATCTTGCTGTTCTCCCCAGCGACATGGGCCTTTCATGTTATTCTTGATCCTGGCCACGGAGGCAATGATCGCGGCACAACCCGAGGCTTTACTCAGGAAAAGGATATCACTTTAAATATCAGCAAAGTGATTCAAAAAGAAATGCTTCGCCAAGGCTGGCAAGTGTCTTTAACGCGCGAAAAGGACCGCTTTGTTTCCTTGCAAGACCGCACGGATTTCGCTGAAAAAAAAGGCGCCGATCTTTTTATCAGCATCCACGTGAATAGCTCTCCAGATAAAAAAGTTCGCGGATTTGAGGTCTACTTTCAAAACCCCCTTCCTGCGGATGAAGAGTCTCTTTTTCTGGCGGCCCGAGAAGAATTTTATTTTCAAAAATCCACAAGCCAAAATGAGCCCAACAAAAAAGCAGACGTCCTCTCCATCTTAGAAGATCTTCATCGACAAGTGGATGTCCGACGAAGTCACCTGCTCAGTAGAAACCTCAGCGAGCATCTGAGTGAAAATACGAATAAAACCGTTGTGCGACAAGCTCCCTACTATGTCCTTCTTAAATCCTCCACTCCTTCCGTCTTGTTGGAGCTTGGTTACCTGACGCATGATCAAGATCGAGAAAAATTAAAGGATCCTCAGTACCACCAATGGGTTGCCACTCGCCTGACCGAAGGGGTGAAAAATTTCAAAGAAATGATGGACAAGTCAAAGTCGCAAAGCCTAAAGTAGCGCCCATGCGCATCGATCAAAGAAAACCCGACCAATTAAGAGAAATTCGTATCACTCCTCATGTTTCAGAATTCGCAGAAGGCAGTGCCTTGGTGGAATTTGGAAAAACCCGCGTGCTGTGCACAGCCAGCTATGAAGCTCAAGGACCAAAATGGCTTCAAAATACAGGCAAAGGCTGGATCACGGCAGAGTACGGAATGCTTCCTCGCTCAACACACACTCGTATCAAACGAGAAAAATCTGCCACAGGAGGACGCACTCAGGAAATTTCGCGCCTTCTTGGTCGCAGTCTTCGAGCCTCAATGGATCTGACCGCTCTGGGTGAAAAACAAATCATCGTGGATTGCGATGTGATCAATGCCGATGGCGGAACTCGTACTGCAGCAGTCACCGGCGGATTTGTCGCTTTGGCATTGGCTTTAAAAAAACTGCATGATGTTGCCGAAATCAAACGCTTAGGACTGACAAACTATGTTGCTGCAGTCAGTGTTGGATTACAAAATGGACAAGCTCTTCTGGATCTGAATTATGAAGAAGATTCTAGCATTGGTACAGATAGCAATTTCGTCATGAATAACCGCAAGGGTTTGATTGAAGTTCAAGGAACTGCTGAAAAGGAATGCTTTTCCCGCGATGAACTTTTTTCCATGATGGCTTTAGCTGAAAAAGGATGTCTTGAACTTTTCCGTCATCAAGAAAGAATTATTGGAGAATTTTTCCCTCTCGAATGGAAGGATTAAACCAAATATGGAATTTTGGATTGCAACTGGAAATAAAGGCAAACTAGAAGAATTCAAACTGCTTCTTCAAAAAAACTTTCCCGAAGCCAAAGTTCATTCTGCGGCAGAACTTCCTCATTACTCTTCTCCCCCAGAAAATGGTCAAACATTTTTAGACAATGCACGTATCAAAGCGCGCAGCCTGAAGGCCATGAAGCCCAATGTATGGATCATTGCTGATGATTCGGGCCTAGAAGTCGAAGGCCTGGGAAACTTGCCTGGAGTTCATTCCGCTCGTTACGCTGGCCCCAAGGCCGCTGACAGCGAAAATGTCGCGAAACTTTTAAAGATGATTTTGATCCGCGCAGGCACAAATCGCAAAGCCCGCTTTCAATGCTGCCTTGTGGTCTTTAATCCTGCTGGCGAAGAATCTGTTCACTATGGAACTCTGGAAGGTGAAATCGCAAAAACTCCTCGAGGAGTCCATGGCTTTGGCTACGATCCTGTTTTTGTTCCTACGGGCCAAACACAAACTTTGGCAGAAATTGGAGCAGGTTTTAAAAATCAGCACAGCCATCGAGCCAAAGCTCTTCAAGATTTTATTTCCAAAGTTAAAGTTTAAGTTCAGGATGGGGCTCGTACTCAGCCCTACCTTCAGGAGCCACTCTGTATCTCAAATCCAGAAGATCTCCATACATTTTCAAACGCATACGCCCTGCAAAAGTATCAATGTTTTTTCGAAGACTATCTTGAGCTCCGATAATCACGACGTCACCGCCGCGTTGGCGCATACGATCCGCCAATTGAGAAAGATAGCGAATCATCGCCACGCTGAGAAACTCAGCATTTGACATCTCGACAGCTATCCACTTCGAACCATCTTCCAAGTGTATTTGAAAATCTTCGACGACTTTCTTAAATAGAAAAGAATCTATCTTTCCATGAATTGCCAAAACCTTCCACTGATCAAAATGGGACGCATTCACCATTTTTGCCTCCTGCAAACCTATCTTTTTGAGCATCCTGCTCAAGAATCTTTATGGACATCCCGCCCAATAAAGATCAGACACATCTCAGTGTAGAAAAGAAAAATGAAATTCCCAAAAGGACAATGGTCCGCCTGGACAGAAACTCGTCTTTTGGCAGAAGAATCACTGGACATTCAGAGGGGGCTTCGTTAGATTTTCTGAGTTCAAATTTGGGTTCCCCAAATTCACACGGAGGGCTGGTCCTATATGAAGGGTCTAAAGATTTTTTCCGGTAATTCCAATCCCCAACTCGCACAGAAGATCGCCCAAGGCGTAGGTATCGAACTGGGAGCTTCTCGACTTTCTTGTTTTGCCGATGGCGAAATCCAGGTCGAAATTCAAGAAAGTGTTCGAGGAGAACACGTCTTCGTTGTTCAAAGCACCTGCCCCCCAACGAACCAATACTCCATGGAACTTTTTCTCATGATGGATGCCTTTCGCAGAGCCTCTGCAAAAAGCATCACCGCCGTGATTCCTTATTTCGGATACGCTCGCCAAGACCGAAAAGTTGCACCGCGCGCGCCTATCTCTGCAAAATTGATGGCGGATCTGTTAATCACCTCAGGAGCGAATCGCGTTGTCTCTTTGGATCTGCACGCCGCTCAAATCCAGGGATTTTTCAATGTTCCCGTGGATCATTTATTTGCAGCCCCAACTCTTTGCCGCCACTGGCGCGAAAAAATGGGCTTCGGGGATGAGTTTGTTGTGGTCAGCCCCGATGCAGGAGGCGTTGAAAGAACCCGCGCTTTCGCAAAGCGTCTTGAGAGTTCCATGGCCATCATCGACAAGCGCAGATCTGGTCCCAACGAGGCAAAGGCCCTTCATCTGATCGGAGATGTGCGCGGCAAAACTGCTTTGATCATCGACGATATGGTTGACACAGCTGGAACCCTTACACAAGCAGTTGACAGCCTGATAACAAATGGTGCAAAAAGGGTGTTCGCTGTTGCAACGCACCCGGTTCTTTCAGGTCCTGCGCTCAAAAGGATCCATGAAAGCTCCATTGAAAAACTGTGGGTTACGGATACAATTCCGCTATCTTCAGAGGCTAGTGGCAGTTCGAAGGTCGAAGTTATTTCCGTTGCCCCCTTGTTGGCAGAAGCCATCAAACGCATTCATGGAAATGACTCGATCAGTACTTTGTTTAATGATTGATAACCTTTGAAAAGATGGAGAGATTATGAGCACTCAAAGATTTGATTTAACCGTAGAGCAACGCACAACTGGCAAACATTTCAGCCGCAAGTTGCGCAGAGAACGTAAAGTTCCAGCAACTGTTTACGGATCAGTTGCAACAAAAAGTATCAGCCTTGAAGAAGGTATGATCGTGAAATACAACGTTCGCGCCTATGAAAATGCTCTTTTCAATTTGAAAAGCTCTGACAAAGGTTTGGACAACGTTGTTGTTCTTATGAAAGAAGTTGTAGTTCACCCTGTTACTCGTCGTCCTCAACACGTTGACCTTTTCGCAATTGACTTGAAAAAAGCTGTTCGCGTTTTCGTTGAAATCCTTGTTGAAGGTAAACCACTGGGTCTTGCTGATGGCGGTATTTTGAATATCGTTAACCGTCAGGTTGAAATCGAGTGCTTGCCAACAGATATCCCTGAAAGCATTAAAGTTGATGTTTCAAACTTGGGCGTTGGTGATTCTTTGCATTTCTCTGATCTTCAATTGCCAGCATCTGCAAAAATGATTGGATCTGCAGATATGACAATTGCGGTTGTGAATCTTCTTGAAGAAGAAAAAGCAACTCCTGCCGCAGCACCTGTTGCAGCCGCTGCACCAGCAGCCGCAGCAGCAAAAGCTCCAGCCGCTGGCGCGAAAGCACCTGCAGCTGCAGCAAAAGCTCCAGCGAAAAAATAGTTTTTACTTCCATTTTCTGGAATTTAAAAAGCGACCTGACAAAGGGTCGCTTTTTTTTTAGACTTTTGACTTTCACGAAGGGGGGCAAAACATGTGGCTGATTGTTGGTCTTGGCAATCCAGGTGATCGTTATACATGGACACGCCATAATATAGGCTTTCTCGCTTTAGATATGATTCAAAAAATTTGCTCTGCCTCAGGATGGCATCAAGAGCATAAGGCTCAAACTTGCAAGGTTCGATTTGCAGGAACAGATCTTCTCTTAGCAAAACCTCAGACCTTTATGAATCTCTCTGGAGAATCCGTCGTTGCTTTGATGAATTTTTACAAAATTCCGCAGGAACAACTTATCGTTTTGCATGATGAAATCGACATCCCCTTCCAACACCTACGCTTCCATAAAAACCGAGGAGCCGGTGGACACAACGGAATTAAAAGCATCAGTGCTTTGATGGGCACCAATGATTACACACGATTAAAACTTGGAGTGGGACGACCTCCCCATCCATCGATGAGCCCCGCAGATTATGTGCTCCAAAAATTCAATGATATGGAAATGCAAGAGCTAGGTCCCTTCCTGCAAAGAAGTGCCGAAGCCCTTCAATGCCTGTTGCAAAATGGATTGAACAAGGCATCCAGTCTCTTCAACGGTGGACCCAGCGACAAACAAGAATAGACTTTTTACTCAGGGACGTGCATATTCGTCCCATCACATTTTTCTGAGGAGATTCCTATGAGTTTGCAAGTTGGTATTGTTGGCTTACCGAACGTGGGCAAAAGTACTCTGTTTAACGCCTTAACAGCAGCAAAAGCAGAAGCTGCCAACTACCCCTTCTGCACCATTGATCCAAACGTGGGAGTGGTGACAGTTCCTGATCCACGCTTAGACTTAATCACTCAGTTTGTGAAACCTCAAAGTGTTGTTCCCACAACCGTGGAATTTGTGGATATCGCAGGCATCGTGAAAGGTGCCAGCCAGGGCGAAGGTTTGGGCAATCAGTTTCTTTCTCATATTCGTCAAACAGATGCTATCGTGCATGTGGTTCGTTGCTTTGATGATCCAAATATTATTCACGTCTCAGGAAGCGTGGATCCTCTGCGCGATATGGAAGTGATCAATACAGAATTGATGCTTGCAGATTTAGACTCTGTGGATAAGCGCCTTAAACGCACAGAAAAAATGGCAAAGACAAGCACCGATAAAAAAATCAAAATGGATTACGAAGTGACTCGTAAAATTTACGAGGCTTTGGAAAAAGGTCTACCAGCTCGTAGTGTTCAATTGGATGAATTGGAAACTCCTTTTATGAAAGAGCTGCATCTTTTAACGGCCAAACCTGTTCTTTACGCCTGCAATGTTTCTGAAGAAGATTTTACAAAAGGTGGAAATGACTGGGTTGAATCCGTGAAAAAACGTGCTCAAGAAGAAGGAAATAAAGCCATTGTGATCTGTTCAGCGATGGAAGCCGAAATTTCTCAACTTCCCAAAGAAGAGCAGAAAGAATTTTTATCCAGCATCGGCGCGACAGAACCAGGACTTCATCGCCTGATCATCGAAGCTTACAGTCTACTTGGACTCCAAACCTACTTTACGGCTGGAGAAAAAGAGGTTCGCGCTTGGACCATCCGAAGCGGAACAAAAGCTCCTCAAGCTGCAGCTGTGATTCATACGGATTTTGAGCGTGGTTTTATTCGTGCGGAAGTTTACCACTGTGAAGATCTTTTCAATTTGAAAAGTGAGCAAGCAGTGAAGGAAGCTGGTAAATATCGTGTTGAGGGTAAAGAATATACCGTGAAAGATGGCGATATTCTGTTTTTCCGTTTCAACGTATAAAGTTTAGAAGGGGGATTCCGATGATTCAAACAGAAATCGTGGGTATTGGTGGTTATGTTCCAGAAAAAGCAGTGACAAATTTTGAAATCGAATCACTTCTGGATACGACAGATGAGTGGATTCAACAACGCACAGGAATTCAACAACGTCACTGGCTTCAAGATACAAGCTTAGCTAATTCCGATTTAGGATTGAAGGCTTCCTTGCAAGCATTGCAACATGCTCAAGTATCTGCTTCTGATCTTGATATGATCATTTATGCAACGTCCACTTCTGATTATGATGTGCCTGGAACAGCCTGCATACTTCAAACAAAATTAGGACTAAAACCTATCCCCGCCTTAGATATTCGACAGGCCTGTTCAGGATTTATTTATGGTCTGGACATTGCCGAAAAATTTATTCGATCAGGCCAATGCAAAACCATACTCTTAGTGGGATCAGAACTTCAATCCAAAGGGTTGGATAAAACACCTCGAGGACGAAATATTTCTGTTTTATTCGGAGATGGTGCCGGAGCTGTTGTGCTCAAAGCACGTGAGGAATCCTCCCCTTCTCGTATTTTTGCCACTCAAACTTTTTCTGATGGAAAATTTGCCTCGGAACTTTGGATGCGATCCCCAGGAAGTGCCAATGGAGAGTCCAGAATTTCTCATCAACACATTGAAGAGGGATTGGTTTATCCAGAAATGAATGGAAAAACTGTTTTTATGCATGCCGTGACTCGTATGCCAGAAGTTCTTAAAAGCACCTGCGATCAAGCAAAGATTGCTGTCCAAGATTTAGATATTTTGTTTTTTCATCAAGCAAATCTCCGCATCAATTCCAAAGTTGCTGAAATTATGAATCTACCCGAATCTAAAATTCATAATACGATACAAAAGTATGGAAATACCACAGCTGCCACCATTCCATTAGGAATGAGCGATGCTATCTCTTGCGGTAAATTACAAAAGGGAATGCTTGTCGGAATTGCCGCTTTCGGAGCAGGTTTCACCTGGGGAGCTTCTGTCTTTCGCTACTAATCCGATGAAGGACGACTCTGAAAAGAGGGATGCAGTAAAAAGACAAGAACCATCATCGATACAGTGGGTAACAAAACAGACATTGGCGCGATCGAAAAGTAGCGCCAATTTTGTTGAAGCATAATTCCCCAAGATGTAGATGGTGGCATTAATCCAACTCCAAAAAAACTTAAAGACCCTTCATACAGCATTGAAGATAAAAATAACTGAATCCATTGCTGCTGCAATTCTTCCCGATATTGAGGCAAAATATGATGTCTGTAGATTCTCAGTGAAGATGCTCCTAATCCTAATGCTGCTTGAATAAAAGATTTTCCTTTTTCCAGTTCAATCCACTGCAAAACCAATCGACTTGTTCCCATCCAAAGTCCCAAAATCAAAGTCAGTATCAACTCAAAAAGTCTCACTCCGCTTGATTCTGCCAAAAAACTACCCAGTGAACGAATGCCTAAAGCCATAAAAATCATCCATAGGGTATGAGGAAAACTGACGATAATATCCATCAAATATTGAAAACTGCGCCTTAACCATCTTGGCGACTCATAAATAAATATTGCCAGACTCAATCCTAAAACTAAACTCCCCGAAGCTACAAGAATTGAAATAGAAATCGAGGTTAAAGATGATTCAACCCACTGTAGCCAAAGATCCCGTCCTAAATAATCCTTTCCCCATGAAAAAAGAGTCCATCCAAAAAAGTGAAACAGAAAAAAAAGAAAACACAAAAAAAAGACAAGGGCCTGACGAAGATGAAATCGATTCATAAATGCCTCATCTCTCTTGATCGAGGATCCATACGAAAAGAAAGACTTCGAAAGAAATGCCGAAGAGCAAATGAAACAGAAAAAACAACCAACAACAGGGCCACAAACAAAGAGTGATTCCGCGTCTCTAATGCCAATTTCATTTCACGGCCAACACCAGGAACTGAAAAAAGCCATTCAACGATCAGGGAGCCAGAAAATAAATTCATCAAGAGCTGAGGCATCAGAGCCAAAAGCGGAATCATAATTTCACGAGATAAAAACTTTTGTTCAATTCTTCTTCTGGATAATCCCATGGATTGAAAATATTGAACCCAAGTGGACTGTCGAAGTTTATGAACTCTTACAATCCAAAAGCGCAAAAATAATCCACAGGGTCTTGATGCCATCACAAAACCTGGCAATATCCAAGTGATCCATCGAGAGTCATCAAATACCACAGAAAAAACATCGAATTGAAAGCAAAAAACATAAATCAGAAATGGACCTAAGAACAATGCTGGCACAGAAGATAAAAATAATGACAAAGCCCAAACCAAGGATCCACCTGTTGAAGGCCATGTTCGATGAACTTGAAGTAAGATCCAACAGAAACAGAAGGACACGATGGCTGCAAAGGTGGCCAATTTCAAACTGAGAACAACGGCACTCCAAAACTCAGCAGAAGCCTTTGAAGTTCCCTGAAAATAAAGAAAAACTTTCTGCAAAAAAAAAATTGGACTCACGGATGTCGACACGAGCTCTTCTGAATGAGTCTGAAATGGAACAAGACCGCTCTCCAAAGATGAATCAGAACCAAGAACATTCGTCATTTTAGAAAAGAAAAATCCACTCAGAATGACAACAAATAAAATTGCAAAAAGATAACTGACTAAAAAGGAAAATCCTTTTAAAAAAAACAATCTCATCAAATATCTTCCCACGTTTCTTTCGTCGATAAGGGTCCACTTTTTTGTAAATTCAATGGCTCAGTTAAATAAACCAAAGGACTCTTATCCTGTCCATAAAGTTGAGCGTAAATATAATAGTTCGACACAACTCTTTTCACATAATTTCTCGTCTCAAGGAAGGGAATATGCTCAACAAACTCATCCATATCCAAAGATCCAAAACTTTTTAACCATAACTGAACTCGATGGGGACCCGCATTGTAAGAGGCCGCCACCAAGGCAATATTTTGATCATATTTTCTCATCAACCTTGAAAGGTAGCGGGCCCCATATTTTACAGCCACCGGAGGGTTTAGAAGATCCGAGGCTAGAAAATTTGGCTCATTCAAGACTTTAGCTAACCGATTCCCCGTGTAAGGCATAATTTGCATCAACCCCAAGGCCCCCACTGGCGAAATGACATCCTTTCGATATTGACTTTCCGCTCGCATAATTCCCCAGACTAATTCAAAAGGAACTTGAAACTGTTTGCTATAATCGAAAACATAATTACCATAGGCTTTTGGATAGGCAGATTCCCAAAGATGACGAATTCCATCGATTCCAAATTTCAAGCGTTGTCCACCAAATGCCAACTGAGCAATGGAAGAGGATCGATGATAGTGTTGAACCGACTCATACTCAGATACCAACATGCGTAGGTACTCTTTATTCGAAGTTTTCTTCTCGATATCAAAAAGATCCCATTTCGCCCAATCATTCAATCCTAAAATCATCAAATCTCTGGCTCGTTCAAATCTTTGAATCAGTTCAGGACTTTGAAAGGCAATTTTTTCTTCATCTTCAGTTTTTGTGCTATCACCTGGTAAAATTGCATCCGAGGCACTTACCCCATCCGAAGACTCCTCAACATTTTCCACGGACTCATCCGATTCAGCCACGGCTTCCCCTTCTGCCGTGGTTTCATCAGAGGAGCTTCCTTCTTCGATTGAGGGTAAAGCATCTTTGTACTGAAATCGTGTGATCTCGGACGATCCGTTCTTGGCCTGAGTTCTACTTTTTCCATTCGAAATGAGCGGAAGAATTTTTGACAAACGGTGTTTGGACAGGATCGAATAATATCCAAAACCTCGATCTTGAGCCATGCGTTCAAAAATATTTTTTGCACCTTCCTGCTTATTTTGTTTTAAAAGTGACATCGCCATCCAGTACTGGACACGCTCCTGAGTGATGGATGAACGTTCTTTGCGGCGTTTCTTTTTCACCGTTAAAACATCAGAAAATTTTTTGTAGGCCTCTTCATAATTTCCTCTTAAATATTGAATCCAAGCTAAATGCCAATAAGCTTCTTTATTCAAATTGGAAGTTGGAAATTTCTTAATAAAAGTAGTAAACCTAGCCTGGGCATGATCATAGTCTTGAGCTTGAAAACTAAAATAGGCAGATTGATACAAATTATTTTTTGCATGCTTACCCGTTGGAGAAATTTTGTAGGCTCGATCATAGGCACCAATCGCGATCGCCATTTCGCCTGCGCGCGCATGGGCATTCCCCCATTGCACAAGAAAAATAGGATCATTTTTTCTTGAAGGATAATATTTTGATAAAAGGTGAATGGCTTCTTGAATATCTCCTTCTTGAATAAAATAATAGGCTAAAAGCTGATCTCCGTCATAAGACTCTTCTTCAGACATTCCTTTGCGATATTGCTCAATCTCTAGCTTTGCTTCCTCGGTCATGCCTGCCCAGATCAGATTACGAATTCGTTGTTTCATGTCCTCACGTGAGGACATGCAGGAAGTCTTCTGTCCATCAACTTTATTTTCACTTAACTGAATTCCCCACCCTCGTATCGAAGCGTATTCTGGATGAAAGGAATAAAGCTTTTTTAAGCTTTTGCAATAACTTGGCAGATTATGTAAGGCCTTATCTGTTAAAGCATTCAGCCACAAAACATCTGGATAATCCTTATCGTTTTTCATTTTTTTATCTAAAAACTTGAGAAGTTCTTTGGATTTCTTATAGTGACCTTGTTTTAAAAAAAGTTCTGCTAACTTCATTTTTGAATCAATCATCAGTTTGTAATTTGGTGACAATGACTCAACTTTTTGAAAATGTTCAACGGATTCTTTGATTCGACCTTGCCTTAAAGCCGACTGACCTAAATAGAAATAAGCATACTCATGCATATTGTTTTTTATGGATAAAACCTGTTCAAAACTTTTCTGCAAATCTTCGTTCTTACCTAATTCAAATTCAGCAATACCTTTGGCAAAAAAAAGTAAAGCCCGATCCTCAGCAGATACTTCATGGGTCAGAGTTGATGTCGACAAATTCAGAACTTCTTGCCACTGCCCATTTTGAATTTTATCTCGAATCGAACCCAACGCTGGAATTTGCGCGAATCCTTGCACACCAATGAAACAACTGAGGACACAGATAAATAGTAAACTTCGCATGATCTCTCATCTCCTTGAGAATACCTTTTCTCATGCTAGCTAAGAAATTGAGCAATGTCGAAGATACCTTGAAAATTTATTTCTCCCAATCGCATGGCGCAAATTGATCATTCCCGATCAATAAGTTCATTCAGACAAGCTCGATCAAGGTCTAGCTTTTGAATTCCTTATTTCAGATGAAAGCTGCCTTTACTGATTTTCACCAAGGCTCTTCTGCACCTCTTCAAACAATCGATCCAGGATTTGCAAAGTATTTGAGTGATACTTTTTATATTCGCCACTCTTGACAAAAGATTCCACAACACTGTCTGGAGCAAAAGCTAGCAACTGTGCCTGCTCCGCGGTTTTGAGGATTTCATCCGCAAATGCATTACGAAAGCTGGGAGCTAGCTTCATCACCATCCAGGCGGTGTCTTTGATTTCCCGATCATCTTGGGCCAAAATTTGCAATGCTCGATGAATAAAATTAATCACTTCCTTGGAAAATTCCTTATCATCTTTTCTTTTTCTTAAGTTTTGTAAATTTTTTCGTTTTGCTTTTAATTCTAAAATCTGAGGATTATTTTTAAATCCCCATTCAAAAATTTTCCACATTCGAATGAACAAAAGCACCAGAGCCAAAATGAAAATCATGAACGTGAAGTACAGAAAATATTGAGTCCACATTGAAAATTTTGATTGTGAAAATTCAAATGCAGGCAAACTATTCTCATTTTCTTTCAAAGAATCTTTTGAATGTCCACCATCTATGGTGTCTGCACCGATTGAATTTTTACCAGCCGCAGGATCCCCAGGAAGCACTTGAAGATCAATGGGTTCTGTTTTCACCGTAATGTACTTTTCAGATCGAGGATTGAATTGACTGATTGAGATCGAAGGAATTCGCAATAAACCTTCCGCTCTCGGAATCAAGGTCACCTGAAACTCTTTAAAGCTGG
>JACCDG011875017.1_pt1 | contig 24565 bp, 48 predicted proteins | sample 7442471 | NCBI WGS metagenome assembly JACCDG01 (sample SAMN15323444, study PRJNA562643) | freshwater metagenome | isolation source: river surface water | place: USA:Blue River Watershed | collected 2017-08-17 | reverse complement strand
GAAAGCTTCTCATCCACGCTGCGCATCTCGAGATCGGCAATGGCTGCAAAGTCTGCAGGTGCTAGGTGATTGAAGACTACGGCCGAATCTACTCGGTTGAGGAACTCCGGCTTAAAGAGCTTGCGAATCTCCTCCTGAGTGGTGCGCTCTACTAGCGAACGAGATGGCATCTCCTTAGTTGTGAGCACGTGTTCAATGCGGCTGCCGAATCCAGTGCCACGGCGAGTCATATCGCTGACGATCTTGTCGTTACCAAGGTTCGTCGTCATGATGATGATGGCGTTGCGAAAGTCTACCTGGCGACCCATCGAGTCGGTGGTCATACCCTCGTCGAAGATGTTGAGGAAGGTGTTCCAAATGTCGATGTGAGCCTTTTCGACCTCATCTAGCAGCACGACTGTATTGGGGTTGGCGAGTATGCCGTTTGTGAGCTGGCCACCCTCATCATGGCCGATGTAGCCTGGCGGCGAGCCAATCAGCTTCTGGTTGTCATGCTTATGTTGGTACTCGCCACAATTGACACGTACGATTTCACCTGCTCCATAGAGGTGCTTCTGTAGCTCCTTAGCAAGTGATGTCTTGCCCACGCCCGATGGGCCTGCGAAGAGGAATACGCCTAGAGGGCGATTGGCATCTGAGAGCCCAGCTTGTGAGCGCATGAGAGCCTTGCATACAGTGTCGATCGCTTCGGGCTGGCCGACGATCCTCTCCTGCAAGGCGGGTCGAAGAGAGTTGAACTTCGCATTGGAGATCTTCTTCTTCTTGGCGGCAGCAGGTACCTCTACTGCAGTTACCATCTCTTCAGAATTACCTACTACCTCTGTGGGGGAGTCTGCATTTGTGGCGAGTGGCTTTGCGTAGGCCATGTCGACCCAGAGGTCCAAGTCAATGCCGGGGTTGAGCATCACACAGCCGTTGTAGATTGCTGTGATCGTTGCCTTCGCCGCTTCATTAGACATCATCTTCAAAGACTCGCGAAGCTCGGTCTTCATGTTGAAGACTAGTCTCTCTAGGACGATTTTGCAGAACTCACCATCCTCAAGAGGGCCGAGGTCTCCTAAGAAGTTGGTAATCTCTTCTGGAGGCAGGACCTTGAACTTCACATAAGCATTCAGCTCTGGAATGAAGATTTGGTACACTCTCATCATATTACATGTGCTCCTCTATGGAGTAGAAGTCTCTGACAATAGTAACACATCCTACATGCTTAACCGTAAAGCCTATCTCAAGCCCCCCACCCGTAGTTTTCATCCCCAACCGAGACAGCGTTGGCCTGTAATGCAAAAAGACGCCCGAAGGCGTCTCGAGCAGTTTGAGTTCTTGCTCAGGACTATCTAACCCCGTCTCCGGCTCTCTGGTTGTCTCTTACCGGCATGCGGTGGGCAGTGTGACTCGGGGATCTTCAATTAGCTGCTAGCTGGTATGGGTCTTACGTGGCGCTGTTCCTCTTGTTGGATATGGATCAAGTATGTCAGCGAGATCCACCATTGTCAAGCGAACAGCAAAGAACCCCGGCCCATCCAGCGATAAATGTTTCCGAGGTTCTTTACGATTGATGAAAGAAGGGAGGAGAGTATCTTCTTTATTTGTAATGGCCATCCACAAGCCATGACTACATACTATCAGCCTAGGGAGCTAAAAGCAAGCTGGTGCTAAGTTTTCCGCGTTGACAGTTTATTTGATGAGATACAGGCTCTAGACATTGAGGGTTAACGCACCTCCTGAAATAGAATGCGTCCTCTTTAGTCTCTGATGCATTAGCACATAGATGATCTAACTCGAGGCCGCTTGGAACTGGCCTAACAAAATACTCGTAAGCCCACTTATGGGCCAGCATAGCCTCGAATGATCCATAGCCACTGCTCGAGACCGCTCCAACCCAAATCCAATGATTGCCACGTATAGACACCTTATTCCAGAATCTCTCAAGCACCGGCCTGCCTTGGTTTGAGAGAATGACATTTACGTCACCGTACTTCAGCTGTCTTCGATAATGTGCGTCGCAGAGCTGTTTGGCTCGCTGCGGCCTTTGGCAGTCGCTTACCCAGCATTCTGGTGAATCCTTGTTAGCTCTGTAATGCTTTTCGCAGAATCCACCCGCAACGTGTTTTGTATCGCAGGTTTCTATCTTACATGTTTTCATTACCTGATAGTAATAGTGTTTCAATGTCTTTCCACCAAGGTTTTACTACCTCAGGTGGCGGCACCTCAATGTGACTCATACTACCAGCTGCACGCCAGTATGTGATAAGCTCATGAGCGCCAACTACGCGGTCCTCCAGGAACGTCATCGCTCGGATGAAGTTGAGGTCCTTTTCTGCTTCCATAGTCGTCCTTTGACTTGACAGAGCGGTTTGCTTGTAGTTAACTTACTACATGGAAAAGCAGAAGTCAAAGACACCTGTCAAGAAGATGTCATCTAGAGCTAAGCTGAAGGAGCTATACCGCCTGAGTGACCGAATCCGTTTCGAGATCCTCGGTGAGACAGATGCAGAGTACCGCACAGAGTGTGAGAAGCTGCAGAAGCTGGTGAAGGCCGAAATCGAAGTGGTCAAGGACCGCATCGAGAAGAACCTACCTTGACACGAACCTGTATAACTAGTAGAGTAGAGAGATGACTGAAGAAGAAGCAAAAGAGGCCATGCAGAAGCTTGAGCTGGTCATGGCTGACGTTAACCGTCAGTATGGCAACGGCTCAGTGTTCCGCTACGGCACTGATAACATCGCTCCCTGGCCAGCACTACCCACGGGAGCCCTCACCCTAGATGATGCTCTAGGAATCGGCGGTCTACCTAAGGGCCGTATCGTTGAGGTGTTCGGACCAGAGTCTTCTGGTAAGTCTACCCTATGCATGTCTGTTGTTGCCGCCGCTCAGAAGGCAGGTGGCATCGCCGCATACATCGATGCTGAGCATGCAGTAGATCCTGCCTATGCCAGCAACCTAGGCGTTGATATGGACGAACTGATCCTATGTCAGCCCGACTATGGTGAGATGGCACTAGAGGTCATGATCCGACTGGTGCGCTCAGGCGTAGTCAGTGTGGTCATTGTGGACTCTGTTGCCGCTCTTACCCCCAAGGCTGAGATCGAAGGCGAGATGACAGACCAGCAGATGGGCCTGCTAGCTCGAATGATGTCAAAGTCTATGCGTTCACTCATGAGTGCTGCATCTGAGTCACAGACGCTGGTGATCTTCACCAACCAGATCCGTGAGAAGATCGGTGTCATGTTCGGTAACCCTGAGGTCACCCCAGGTGGTCGTGGTCTGCGCTTCGCATCGTCGGTGCGTATCGACCTACGTAAGCGTGAGGATCTAAAGGACTCGAGCGGAAACATCGTTGGTGTGACCACCAAGGCCAAGGTCATCAAGAACAAGATGGCCCCACCATTCAAGATTGCTGAGTTCGACATCATGTACGGACGTGGCATAAATGAAATGGGATGTATTGTGGACCTTGCGGTGACTAAGGGTGTACTAACTAAGAGTGGATCTTGGCTCAAGTACAACGGCGAGTCATTTGCCCAAGGACGTCAGAAGGCTGTCGAAGTCTTGGCGTCCGATTTGGTTTTGGCCGACAAGATCAAGGGCGAAGCTCTTGCCTCTTAATACGTACTGCCCGGATTGCGGATCGAGCAATTCGCGATACATACGCAACGTATACGACTCTTCTATCAGTTTGGAGATACAGGAATATGAGTGCAGAGAATGCGGCGAAGAATGGGATGTTGAACTTCCCACCAGCAATCGAGCAAATGCTTAGAGACGCCTGGGAGGATCAGATCAATATGCCGCTGCTTCTCAACCAGGTGAAGACAACTCCTGTACCTGCTCCTGTTGAGCAGCTCACCCTATTTGATCCAAGGAAGTACTAATGTTCACCTGTCCATTCACCGGAGCCAAGAACGGTCTCGTACCCTCACACCGTAGGCTCAAGAACGGCAAGCGCACCATCATCTGGGTACACAAGGACTATGTCAATGCAAGAACCTTCGAAGAGCAGTAACAACATGTTCCTATTGGGGGCTGTGGCGATCACAGCTGCTCTGGGCTACCTTGCCTGGAAGTCTAGCCGTGAAGAACTCACTAGGCCCTCTGAGCCTGTTCTGCCGCCTATGAGGACGACAGACAACGCCAACTCTGATATGATTATCAGAATCGTTGATCCGCAGGGTCGACATATGGATGTCGTGTTCACAGCCGACGAGTGGTCGATGATCAAAGAGATCGAGAAGCACTCAGGTGAAGAGCTAGGCGACATCGTTATCGATATTGTTGCAGGCCGCATACGAAACAACACGTTAGGACAGTAATGGCAAAGGTAGTAGATCCAGAGTTCAAGGAAGTCTATGTATTCGCTAGTGGAGTAGATTCTTCCAGGGAATACGACTCCTATGATGAGGCGGTGGAGGCAGGCAAGAGGTACATTGCCATGAACCCCCGTCGCAAGAGTTTCCATATCCGACGAGTGTACACACTGGTCTAGTTAGCGCCCCTCTTCGGAGGGGCATTTTACTGTAGGAGAAGATATGTGCCCTAAGCCCCCACGCCGCTCACGCAAGTACCCATGCGACTGCATGTGCCACCACCCCACTCATGGGATGAAGGTTAGCCACGTTGCACCGTGCTGCTACCCTAAAGACGAAAAGCCCATCCCTGAGGATGAGCTCAACGCATTTCTAGATAGGTTTTTGGGCAAGTCTAGATACTAGATGGCGTCAGGCTTAACCTCGACACCAGCAGCTGAGAGGCGCTCTGCGATCTCGTCTGCGGTGAAGGATGCTACCTTAGCAACATCGGCATCTGACAGGTTAGGTGGATACGCATAGAAAGCGTCGATGGCAGCGCCATCAAGATCGCCAACATAAGGAACACCGTGGGCCAGCAGCCAATCTAGGTTAGCTGGTCCTTGTACGTATGTACGGAACAGTCCTGGGCGCTCGATATGCCATACCTTACCATCGCGTGGGTCACGTGCTAGGGTTGTGCCTAGGCGCTCACGGAATGTGCCTTCGGTTATTAGCTTGTCTCGCTTGGTTACGTTAGAGAACTCCTCTAGGAACCATGCCTGTGCTTCTGGTGAAATCACTTCTTCATCATCTCCTGTGATCGGTACTTCTGGTTCTGGGTCTGGCGGAGGCACTTCGGCCTCACCTGGGATACGGTTGTTTAGAGAGGCTTCTCTTAGAATGTCGAATGGGTCCTGGTAGCTACCCGAGCCACGTGGTCGGTATGCAAAGTGCATGTGGGAGCCTGTAGAGCCACCGGTTGAGTCTACATCTCCTAGCCAGGTCCCTGCTTCTACCCAACGTCCGTTGACGCCAGGTGCAAAGCGCAGTGCGTGGCCATATCCGAAGTAGTCACCGTTGTCGCACTGTAGCGAGGTCCAGTTACCACCTCCTGAGCCATCCCAGCTCTGATATACTCGGCCAGAGTTCACTGCGTAGAAGGGCTTGCCGTGACAGCCCGCATAAGCCAGGTCCATACCGCCATGGTTACCAGCACGTCCCGTTAGTGGGTCGACGCGGCCACCGAAGTAGCTCGTGATGAGCCAGCCAGCCATAGTGTTAACAGCTGGACCCAGAGGCCCTCTTCCCATTGGGAAGTATCTGATACTAGCCATTGTGCTCACCCTCTAGTTCCTTGCCAGCCAGCTCCAGGTACTCTAGAACCTCTTCGCGCTCATCTAGGCCAATCTTGCCTGTCTCAATCTCTTCTCGTTCTGCCTCTTCAGGTAGATCTCCGAATGTGTGTTCTGCCATATTGATTCCTTAGAGTGCGCGTACGATTAGGACGATGAGAAGGATAACGATTAGAATGCCGATGATTCCGAATTCCATTTCTTGCTCCTTTCTAGTAGTTCCGCTCCAGAGACTTGACCCTATTGCGGAGTCGAGCTGTCCTTGCTGCGAGCTCTTCTAGACCATTGACATAGTAGGTCTCAGTCTCAGCATCTGCGTTAGTATAGTCTACATCATCTGAGCCACCGCCGCCTGATACCAAATACTGGGTTTGGTCGTCTAGTTCAGCGTCTACAGCGTCTAGCCGTAGAAGGGACTGGTTGAGATCTGTGTAGTACAAGCCAATCTCTTGGTTAATCTTCAGACTCTCTCGAGGCCCCTTGTAGCGGTGACGAAAGCGCACAAACGAAGGCTGATACACCCTGTTGGGGATATTGGTTGGTTCATACGTCAGTGGTTCGATCATAGGTGTATAGTACCGCTACTTACGCTTCTTCCCTGGTTTCATAGCAGATACTGTCTTGGTGCCCTTCTTGGGCTTGCGATATGTGGCTGGCTTGGAACGAGGTCCGTAGCCCATGCCACCTGATGAAATTGGCATTACTCTTCACCTTCTTGATAGTCAGAGGGGCGCTTGAATGATGCGCCACCAAAGATGATGGGAGTCTCTGACGCTAGAGAGTATCCCTCTGTAGTTATCCGAACAGGCTTACCCTGCTCAAGAACGATAGTAGCACGTTCTGTCGTGAGAGCATTGATGCCCAAGAGCTCCATGAGAGCCATGACAGTATCGTCATCAGTATGTCTAAACTCATATACGGGGTAGAAGGCCTGATCACTCTTCTGGCCTTCCTCCCACGCAGCATCCTCTCGAGAGGTCCCCCAAGGAACATAGTCCTGGCAGTACTTCTCCTTCTTCTGAGATCCACCCTTCTGAACGCCTAGCTTTTCAGCTATGGGGTCTCCGTACTTGGCGGATCCAACCACGACGTAAGGGCAGTCGCACGAACCGAAGTTCATGCACTGGGAAGCATCATATTTAGACATAGTACACACTTTCTACTGTTTGGTTTTACATGACATACATTCTTTGAACGCGTTGTGCTGGGCATACACGAACATTGTGTTGCCGCACTGGGAGCAACCGCTCCTGGGTGAGTTAGTAACCATCTTGACGCCGTTGTCGAAGATCTGGTTCATTTGTTCTACTTACTCCTTGAAGTAGTCTCCACAGCTGCAACTCTTGCAGTGTGGTATCTCCCCTGGTCTATCAGGGTAACACTCGTACTCTATATCAACTGATGTCACCGCGTCCAAGAGGTAGGCACATACTCTGCAGTCAAACTGGTCGTCTTTGACCAGCGTGACATCCTTGCCCTCAATAACGTAGACTCTGATGCAGCCTATGCACCCAACTCTTGTTGTTTCCACATGGACCCCTTAAATGAGAAAAGCCCTCGGTTAGGAGGGCTAGTCTGAGTAGATTCGTTAAGCTCGTGGGCTTTGTTCTGTCATAGTTCTCTAGTAGTCAGTAGAGACCCTTTTTAAACCCCATCATGTTGGGATCATGAGGCAAATCTTCAACCTCTTCTACTATCGGGGGTAGTTCTCTCGCATGTGTCAGACAGGCCGCAGGAAACTCCAGCTTACGACCCTTACGCTTCAAGTTCGCTAGTAGAGCTGCAATCTCTTCATCGTCAATGGCGGCTGGATCAAAGCTATCCACTAGTCATCGTCCTCTGGGTGGAACCGTGTGTCTTCAGTCGTACCGTCCGCATTGGGTCGACCCGCTTTATGGGCTCTACGTGCCTCCAGGTAGTCCGGACGCTCCACTCCCATCATGTCATAGTGGTCAATGGTCGCCAGGCTCTCTACGGGCCGTACAGAGGCCTTAGAAGCGAAGCTAGACGATAGTCTCAGGACCTGGGCCATACCCTCATGATCCTCGGGAGCTAGTTCACCGAAGTAGTGATCCAGCGCTTCTACAATTAGTTCATTGTCAGTCATTCTGTTTCCTTCATTAGCTTCTCTAGTTCGGCCCGATTCTTTTTGACCAGGTCCCGTAGTTCTTTCTCACGCTTGGCGTCAGCTAGCTTCTTGGCCTTGTCGCGTTTGATCTTGTCGGCCTTACGTTTGAGGCCGACAGCTTCCTTGGCAGCGGCTACCTCTTCTTCTGTAGGCTCTTCGGCCCATTCCAACCTTAGCTCTAGCTTGTTGTTGACCTCTGGCTCAGAATAGCCGTAGTAGTAGTCATCGTGTTCACGCTCACAGTAGAAGGTTCCACCAAAGCTTACCGTAGCCTCCATAGGGGCCTCGTCAGCTTCTAGCAGTTCGATCCACTCCCGCAGCTCCGCAATAAGCGAACTCTTTGTATTGGACTTAGGTTCTAGGACGGTGTTATCCCAGCGTAGCTTTCCCTGGTATACGTATCGTGGGTAGCGTGCCATTTTCGTATGCCTTCTTTATCGCTTCGTACTGTAGGGGGTGAACAATCGGAACGAAGGGACTGTACCCTTGGTTCTCAAACATAGTCTTGAGTTTGTCAAATGTCAAGGTGGTTTGGCCACTAGTCGGAAATGGGTCCGTCATTTTTGAATTTGCGCTATTGTGACGTTTCCGCCATTGTGGGATTTTTCTCATCGAACCATTGACTCCTGATGCGGTCGCGCTCAAAACCATCAAGTATCTCAGCGTTTGATGCGCCTCTGGCCTTTTCGGATGCTATCCACTCAAGAACAGCTTTGCGGGTCTCTCGAGGATCCATTAGATAAGTGCCTGTAGTTCGATGGTCACTCTGGTGGGATGGTGCATACCCTGTTGTGAGTTCCAGTTGGTTACCTTGAACTCGCGTCCATTTAGGATGAATGTAGTATCTGACATCTTACCTTCTGGAACAATGACTGTTGAGGTGTGGCCTAGCTCTTGCTGGAGGGCTAGGTTCTTGCGGGTAGCTGGATAGTGATCCATGATACCCTCTTCCATTGTGATGTCATCTGGCATTTCCTTCTCTTCTGGAGGATAGCCCTCATACTCTCGAGCTGAGATGACAGCTTCCATCTCGTCTCGCTCTCGTACTTCATCGGATGTGGCTTCTGCTTTGGCTTTCAGCTTAGCCATTTCCTCTCCAATGATCTTAGCGATTGCATCAGTGTCTAGAGTAACCTTGTCCACTGATGGTTCGTTTGATTCCTGTGAGTTGTTTGGCATTGTTGTAGTTCCTTTGGAGACTCCTGATATAGCCTCTGTTATGTCTTTCTGGAGTTGTGATCTGTCTGGCATATGAGCCTCTGTCTTTAGAGGCGTCTCATCTGCTGGGTCATAGCTCATGTCTACCTTGGGAGGGTATCCACAGCACAGAGAATTTGAACTCAAATTCCCCATGGAGGCGTCTGATATGACCATGTTCTTTGGGGTCTCTGGTGCTAGGCGGAAGTGGTTACCGTCTTTGAAGGACATCTTACATATGTCGCAGTTGCCTTTGGGCCACTTGTAGTCGAAGTGGTGTATTGAGGGCTCTGTGAACTTAGGGAAGTGGTTGCCCTTTTCGAAGGACAGGTAGCATGTTTCGCAGCGGCCTTTGGGGAACTGAGATGAGAAGTGGTGTGTTTTGACCGGTGCCTTGTGGTACTGGTGGTACTTGTCTCTAGCACAGCGTGCGCATCCCATGGGATAGAGATCAGCTGGTTCGAATGCGTGTTGTTCGATCTCTGGGGCAAATGTCCTGTCTCTGAGGTGGTTGCCCTGATACTTGGACTCTCCACAGAGTCTGCATTCGTTGGAGGATTCTTCCCTGAGGAAGGTATGTTCTCTTTTAGTGTGTCTGGTCACAGTGGTCTCTTAGTATTGAGCGGGGCGAATCTGCTAACAGATTCTTTATTTCCTCTAGGAGTTGTTCGAATCGTTCGTCGTCTTTGTCCTGGTTGATCTCTACACGGGTAGCCTGCCAGCTAGAGAAGTGTCCAGCGAAGTTAGCCCACGCTGACATCAGTACGATCCACCAGACTGCCTCTGACAGCCAGATCATCGAGACCGGTATGAGTACCAGCCAAACCATAGTGGACCAGCCATGTAGTTTCTTTAGGAACTGTACATCGGCTAGGTGATCTGAAATAACGTTTGGTACGTAGCTTTTTCCGGCCATCTTCACCCCTTTAGTTGTAGTTAGGGGTGTTTAGTACCTGTGGTTAGGGTTTGATGTCGTTTTCGTTCTGTGGGCGCTTGGATACCGCAATGATGAGCCCGTACTCGTTGAGCATCAATAGATCGTCGTCTGTACCGCCCTGTCGCATGACTCGGGCGTTGTAGTCTTCGATATAAGCCTGGTTGATGAGGCGCTGTCGTTCTTTAGCTGAGATCTTTGCCATGTTAGTCATCCATTGGATCGTCTTCACCATAGCATACCATAGTCGTGTCCTTTTGGAACCACATAGTGATTGCTTCCTGGCTTTTGGTGATGACCTCGATCTTGATCGAGTCATCGTCGTCTGAGATGGTGATCGTCTGAACTGTGACCCCGATTGGTGAGAGGAAGTTCTTGGCGTAGTTCAACATCTCTGGGTACGTGCAATCTCGGGTCATGTGGAATTTCCTTTCAGTAAATTACACGTCATTTAGATAACTCTCACGTATGTTTTGTGGATTGTCACTGGAGTCTGGACGGGTAGTCCTTCTGCGGCGATGTGGTGAGCTGCTGCGACTAGGGCTGCCTCTTCGGTTTCGCATCCGTAGGGTAGGAGCCAGGTGTGCTGGCTTGTTGCGCCCTCTCGAGCCTCTTCGACTGTTAGCTGTGGGCGGAACTTGGCGACGAAATGCTGGTACCTGCCGTCGATTACGATCTGAGTTGTTTCCATAGGTATATAGTAATCGGTCCATGTCTCCGTGTCAAGCGGGAATCTATATAGGTTACCCCTATCTGAGGAAAATTGGGGGGAACAAAATTTGGACAAGACCAAATTTCTTGAGATGGAAGTCACATGGAACCCTTTGGAAACAAAACTGGAAATAGCTTTTGAGTACCTAATGAAGTATGTTCATCTGCTTCAGAAGTTAAAGGAGCCCACCCACCCATGGGGGGCCTTGTGTCTTCGGAAAGGACACTGCTAATGGCTAAGCGTAATGACATCAAGATGCTCATCTATGCATGTGATCTCTATGCAATGAGCAAGGATGTGCATGCGTGGCGTGCATCCATCACCTTCATCATGAAGGGCTACATGTAGCATGCATGATGTGTATGTGTACATGTACAACGTACTGTGCATGTATGGTAAGGGTGCCATTGTGTACCGTGAGTATGTACGTAGTATGCGTGAGGTACATGCATACATGGAAAGGGGCTACCATGCGTAGCGCAGTGGTGTGGTGTGTAGGTATGGTGCTGTGTGTAGTGGGCATCATGGTGTGCATGCATGTGTATGTGTGGGTCATGGATAGCACATGGCCATACATGCGTATGTGTAGTGCCCTAGTGGTGTGTGCTGTGTGTGGGTATGCGTACCTGCGTACACAGCCCCGTATGTAGTACCCATGTGTGTGTGGGGGTGTGCTGTATGTACATCCCTACATACACGTACATGTACATGCCTAGTGTATGTATGTGTACGTGTGTGTACCCCTATGGTGCACGCATGGCCCTGCCAATCAAGATCTGTATTGGTATGGCCACTGAGGTATCGGCTGATAAGGCCCGCCTCTAGCTAACCCCCCCCCTTTGCCATCCGGGCATCGGGGATCTAGTGTCACTGGAAAGGACACACCGTGTACGAAGCTTCGATCATCATCTGCATCATCGCCATGGTGGCGGTGTGCATCGCCGTTCCCTCCATCCTCGTCTACCTGGTGGTGGACAGCATCCGCGACCACCGTTCCACCAAGGTCAACCCCGCCAAGGGCAAGGCGCATCTCATCTTCGCCCACTGCAAGGACTGCCACTCCCTGCTTCACATGGATGGCACCTGTCACTGGTGCCCCAGCAAGTTCCGTCGCATGGAGCCTGAGTTTATGATGGACCTCGCCATCCAGGGTGCTGAGCCCACCGAGGATGAGATCGACTTCCTCACCCAGGGCTGCTGCGTGGTCTGCGGCGCCTTCATCGACAGCGACAACGTCTGCGGCTGCTCCTTCAAGGGCATCATCCTCAAGGGCGACTTCACCATCCTGACCGATGATGAGATGGATGACCGCTTCGGTGGCTGGGACATGGATGACTTTGTTGCAGTCGGGGATGACGAGGAAGACGCCTACCAGGCCCAGTTCGCCGCCACCGACTACTACGGCCGCATGATGGCCACGTTCAGCGACGGTGAGGACGACCTGGACGTCTACGACGCCAAGCCCGATCTGACCCGCAAGGAGATCCGCATCTCCAAGCGCGCCACCTCCAGCCTCAAGCACAAGAACCTCACCCCCAAGCCCAAGTCCAAGGCCTAGGCCTGGTCTACCGCGTGTCCCCTGGTGGGGCATGACAGGGTTCGATCCCCTGTGCGCGCACTAGCACCTAACAGTGCAACCCTTCTCCTGGGAAGTACCCAGGCGAAGAAAGGATTAGCCATGTCGGCTGATCTGTTTACCCCGCTTCCCTGCCTCGCGTGTGGTACGCCCACTGCTCCCCACCTGGAGCACACGGCTTTCCAGTGCTACGCGACCAAGAAGCTGGCGGAGAAGCGTGCCAACATGTCCCCTGAGGACAAGGCCCGCATCGTGCGTACCCATGTGCGTGAGGTGCGGGAGATGGTTGAGCACAAGATGACCACGGCGCTCAGCCAGGCCTGCGCTTCCCAGCGCGATGCCGACCGCGGCTTGATCCCCCAGGATTGGGCTGACCAGGACCACATCACCTGGATGCGGTGGAGCACCATGCTGGACGCGCTCGCCAAGTAGTTCACTGGTACAACAAGGCTACATCGGCTTCGGTCGGTGTAGCCCTTTGTATTCGTGAAATACACGTTTACAGAAAGGAAGGCTTCTATGTTCACCTTTGCTATCCCCACCATGCTTGAGTTCCTTGGTGGGATCGGCTTTCTGTACGAGCAGCGCCTCCACATGAACCGCCGCCTCAAGGGGTACCGCCCTGCCACCCAGCACTTCGGGTTCTGGGCACAGCATGGTATCCCCAAGGTGTTCGTTCCCCACTACCTGGAGTCGGGCATCATCTACGCCTACTCCCCCGCCTGAGTACCTGAGTATTGGGGAGCATGCCGCTTCGGTGGTGTGTTCCCTTGTACGCAGAGTGCGTGCAGTAATGAGTGTTTGGAAGGACACCCATGTTGAAGCGAATCATTGCTATCGTCCGCAAGAACGGCACAGATGCTGCGCCCAAGCCCATGATCACCTACGACGTGGACATGCGTGAGGCGTACATGGCGGACATGCGCATGCACACCAAGGTGGGCATATGACGGTCTGATGGTTAGCCCCTTATGGTACTTGGTAGGGTTCGATTCCCTACAGGGGCACTAGCGCTATATGCGCAACCCTTCTTGGGGAAAGTCTCCCCTTGAAGAAAGGATAGGCATCATGCTTATCTTCCCCGTCATCTTTCCGATGTGCAAGGCGTTCGTGGACAATGGCATGGAACTTGGCCACTGCGCCGGTCCGCATGACGAGATGATGACCCGCATGATCCAGGTTGAGCAGAGGTTCACCCTGGACGAGGTTCTGAAGCGGGTTGAGTACGGCAAGCGCTGCATGGTGGAGGGCAACTTCATCGAGAGCACCGTGTTCAACCTGATCCAGATCCAGACGGTCTCCCCTGAGCCCATCCTCAGGGGCAAGGCCGCCCGCAAGGCCAAGCGCAAGGCCAAGCTGGGCTAGCGCCGGACAAGCGAAATGCCTTCCATGCATCCAGTATGGCAGGCATAGGGTGATCACACCCCTGATGAGCATCCGGCTCAACAGCGACACAACAAGGAGCAATACCCGTGTTTTACAGCAAGGCTGTTTTGCGTTTCCTGGCCACCTTCGAGGTTGCCACCGGTTCGTTCTACTACGAGCTGCCCAAGGACCACCCCTTCTGGCCCATCCGTGGGTACGTGGCCCGCCTGCAGAGCATCGACATGTCGGGTACGCCCGAGGTGTACATGGCCAACCTGGAGGCGGAGTTCGCTACGTTTGGGGACGGTGCGGGCAGCTACGCCCTCTGCGACCACTGCGACAAGGCGATGTGGCGCTCCTACGGCTGGTGGGATCGGCACGAGGTCGACACCATGACCGACTGCTTCTACTGCCGGGAGTGCAACGACAAGTTGTACGAGGAGGAGTTCGGTGGGTTCGCCCACGACAGCTACTACGACACCTGGTTCGACTGCCAGCACTGCGGGGTGGACTTCGTCTACGCGAGCGACCGCGACGCCCACGAGAACACCTGCCCCGACAAGCCCGTCTACATCGAGTTCTGATCATCTACATCTCCCGGAAGGAGACCAACATGCAGTTCCGTTGTTTCAGCTGTGGTTTCAAGTTCAGCGATGGCCCTCCCCCACTGGAGGCGCTGTCGGGCTCCCAGTACAACGCCATCTACGGCGTGAAGCGTGAGGCGAGCCAGTTCCCCATGCCGGAGAAGTTCGCGGATCTCACCCCGTACAACTTCTGCGCGTTCTGCCTCGTGCTCGTGGTGGACTTCCCCTCCACGTTCCAGGACATCGACGGGCACGTCCACAAGTGGGAGCGCTCGCACTACCGGGACGACATCCAGTTCCACGTGGTGTTCTGCGAGTGCGGCGAACTCCACCAGTCCCAGGTCAACGTCTTGACCTACGACCCCGCCTTCAACTGGAAGGCCAACCGCCAGATCAAGCTGCACAAGGCCCGCATCATCTACCCCAACGGCGACTTCACCCTCGCCACCGAGATCATCGAGAAGGAGATCTGATCATGGATGATCCCATCCGCAAGTTCATGAGCATGCATGGTTTCTTCGAGATGCTCGACGACACCGCTTTCGAGCTGCGTACCAAGTACGAGGACCTGGAGAGCTTCATCCAGCTCCAGTGGCTCGACCTCCAGCGCAACAGCCACCTCTACACCCCCCAGCAGCAGGAGCAGCTGGCCTCGGACATCGAGGACGCCACCGTCAAGGCGGTCCACATCCGTCAGGTTTTCCAGACCATCGTCATCACCATGGTCGAGATGGAGGAGTCCAGCCACCCCGACTACGAGATGTACATGCTGCAGATCGACATCGCCAATGAGAGTGACGATTACGACGACTGCTAGTCAGATTCGCTTCTGAGGGTTGAGCATCTGCTTCGGTAGGTGCTCTTCCCTGAGGAGCGGATCACTGCCTCTACCATCCCGGTAGGGGCACCGTTCCTCTAATCTGCAGGCCAAATCGGCTGTAGATGTCTCGGAAGGAGACTGCAATGCAGTGCAACGCGTTGACCAGCAAGAACAAGCAGTGCAAGAACAACGGCAAGTGGTTCCACTGGCCCTTGGTCGTGCGCAGCGATCAGTTCGCAGGCTTCTACAGCTGCTTGTGCACCTCGCACACCCGCATCGCCAAGGAGGACCTGGCGATCGCCCTCTACGTGCCGCCGCGCCCGAACATGGACGCGTTCGTCGCCATGGCTGACTACGTGGACGCCAAGCGCACCGAGGCCAAGGAGGTCAAGCAGGAGATCGCCACCAAGGTGGAGAACTCCCCCATGGCTCAGGCCATGATCAACCACGAGCTCCCCCCGAACACCCGCAGGCTCGCCTCCGGGACCATCGTGGAGCTCACCCCCCAGGGCAAGGCCATGCGCGCCGTCCTGGTTCGTAAGCCCTCCCAGGGAACCCCCAAGATCGTTGAGCAGCACAAGAAGCGCAAGCTCGCCTCGGGCAAGTGGATCATCGTCGACCGCAGTGGTCGCATGGTGGGCTACGCGTCCGAGTAGTACCCGCTTCAGATGGCTGACCAGGCAGTTCGTAACTGCACGCCACTCCAACAGGAGTCTGTGTTCTAGTTCGTGGCACAGGAAATGGCAACGACAAGTGTCTTTGGAAAGGACACTCATGTTCAGCGATCCCAGCAAGCTTCTGGGTGACCCCATTGGTGGTCGCCTGGAGGACTCGGCTGATCCGACTGGCACTTCGGTGGCAGGGATTGGCCTCGATGTCATGAACGACATCATCACCAAGGCGTACGGCAAGCCCATGGTTTGGGCACTGTACTCCATCGACGTTCCGAAGCCCTCCCTTCTCAAGGAGGTCAAGGAGCTGCACGACCAGGCTGTGTGGAGCAACGTCCGCAAGGGCAAGCTGCACATGATCTTCATCGACGGCGTGGATGTGTGGGGTGACATGTTTGCTCGTGTCAACCTGCGTGTCCTGGATTCGCCCAAGGTGGCCAAGCGTGTGGCTGGACTCATGTCCTCCCGCGCGCTGTCCAAGACGGTCGACCACATGAACATCAAGGAGATCCCCCAGGATGCCTTCACCGGCAATCTCGACCTGGGTGAGAACCTCGAGATGGTCCTGGATGGTGCTGGCGTTCTGCGCAACAGCATCTTCGAGGACATGTTCAACATGTGGGAGGACCGCGTCACCGGGGTGTACCACTCCTTCCAGATCGACTCCATGGCCCGGCGCTTCGAAGAGGCTGTTATGGTCAACGGGCGGTGCTTCACGCCCAATGGTGTCCTGAAGGGCAACTGGTACATCATGGATGACGACATGATGGACGCCATGTACGGCAAGGGCTACGACCTCGTGGTCCCCGAAGGCTCGTACAAGGCTGGTGTCTTCACCGGTGGGGAGTTCTACCTCACCGCTGAGGTGCAGCAGTGGCACGACACCGTCAACAACAACATCCAGGCTGACATCAACCTGGCTGCGACCCGCACGGACGCGTTCAACACCGAGATCGCCAAGGACTTCTTCTCCAAGGCGGCCCAGAAGGTGGAGAGCGGGACCATGCTCGATCGTGTTGCTGACATCATGAACGACCAGGCCGACACCGTTGCGAACGGGACGGTCAGCACCAAGCTCCTGGTCGATCTGGGTACGCGCTGGTCCGCTGCTGAGTGGGTTGCGTCGGGGCTCGACATCCGTCAGTCCCCTGCGCTGCTCACCGGCTCGGCTGGTGCCCTCACCCGTCGTGTCATCAAGTCCGATCCGGAGACGGGTCAGACTGTCGACTACAAGCTCCCCCTCCCCTGCGCGTGGTACTGCCAGCTCATCAGCGAGTCGGCGGCCCGCATGTACGGGTTCAAGGGGAGTGTCACCGATGGTGAAGCACGAGTGTGGGCCAGCGCGCACATGATCGTGATCACCGACACCGACTACATCGCCCACTACGTGCGCTTCGGCGGCTGCGACCTGGATGACTTCTTCCAGATCCTGTTCCGGACGTACAAGGGTGAGCGGTGCATCATCGCCCTCCGGTCGCCCAACGGCTGGGGGGAGTACGGTGTGTTCAAGGTCCGCGAGGGAGACATCTTCCCCAAGTGGATCAAGGCTGATGGTTCGGAGGAGGTCTTCCCTGAGGTCAAGGGAACCCTCCCCCTCCAGCTGGACAAGGCCCTCATCAAGTACGAGGACCTCAAGGGTGAGATCAAGGACAACATGTGCGTCCTCCTCCCCCTCCACAAGGACCTCCCTGCGGACCAGCAGGACTCCTCCATGGAGTACACCCACCTGCCCATCACCCGTGAGGATGGTTGGAAGCGTGTGGTGGCCGCCACGGAGACCACGGTCAGCGCTGGCATGATGGTGAACGCCGTCATGTTCTACTTCATGGTGATGCGTCGCCACCTCCCCATCACGTTCGGGGTGTTGGAGACCTTCATCGACCTGCCCACCCAGGAGGACATGCACCCGGAGGATGCCGCGCGTCTGCGGTTCCTGGCGCATTACTGGGTGAACTACGTGGTCCAGTCGGGCCGTCCCATGGACAAGCAGTTCTTCGAGAACCGCTCGCTCAAGTCCATGCTCGTTCCGACCGAGGTCTGGGAGCGTCACAACTTCCAGGCTTGGGCCACCGATCCCTCCCTGTGGGTCTCCGAAGACGCGATGGAGACCATGGCTCAGATGTGGGCCAAGCACAAGGAGCCTCTCCCGAAGCTCAACCTCGTGACCGAGGGCAAGGACGCGTTCTTCAGCATCCGCCTCAAGCACGTGGAGGAGCTGGCCAACAAGTTCAAGGCCTTCACCCAGGACATCGCGAACCACGCCACTCCCCCTGAGGGACTGATGGACGTGGGTGCGTTGGCGATGGGTGACTTCGGGACCCTCAGCGGCAAGCAGGCCACCGGCATGTCGGCGGTGCTTCGGCACTTCCGCTCCATGATGGGGCAGGCTTGGGATGACGCGAAGAGCTACGCTCGGGAGTACAACAAGCCCGTGCGTGTCGATCCGCAGCAGTACCAGAAGATCTTCGAGGACATCTCCTCGTTGGTCACCTCCTACCAGGGTCGCGAGTTCAACGACGTGGTGAAGTTCAACCGCGTGTTGGGTCTCGCCGCTGCGTCGTACAAGTACCGCGTGTCCTACCTGCGGTGCCAGTACAAGGGTTGCTCCGAGCGCGCCAACGTGAACTTCGACCACCGCGGTCAGAAGTTCCAGGTGTGCTCGGGTCACAGCAAGATCGTGAAGACCAACCCGGCGAAGCGCAAGAACCTGGAGGACCCCAAGCTCAACGACAACGCTGTCACGAACCGCGAGGTGTTCAAGCTGTACATGGACGCCCTGCGCTTCTTCGGCATCGCTGCGCCGTTGGGCAAGATGGGTGATGAGGCTCTCGAGCCCATCGACTCGTGGTTCGTGAACTGCGAGGGTGGCTGCGGCCGCTCGGCCACCATCACGGACCGGGTGAAGTACCAGAGGTTCGTGACGCAGGGTTCGCTCTGCAACACGTGCTTCAGCAACACGCAGGCGTAGTACCAGCCTGAGCATGGCTCATGTCCTTCCCCTGACTCTACATCGGGGGGAGGGCATGGTAGGTTGCTCAGTCTATTCTAAACTAGAATGTCGCTTGCGCTCATTCTAAACTGCACGTGGCTCACGCGCTCCTCGGACTTTACCGTCGTACGGTCCCGGTTCATAGCAACTTTGCGCGCTCGCTGCGGTCAGGGAGGCCGGGAGTTCCACACGGAGCTCACCGTTGACCCCTCGTCATGCTCATACGAGCAGGGGGTCTTGGGATGTCACCATCCCTGTAGATGCCATAGGAGGCACCAGCAATGACCGACTTCAGCGATTCCATGTCCACCTCCATCATCCCCGAGGACCTCGCCATCTCCGGGCTCACCGACCGCCAGCAGGCCTTCGCCAACGACCTGGTCACCCGCCACGGCTTCGAGTCCTTCACCGAGGCGACCGGCGTCCTGGCCTTCGTCCGCGGCTCCGAGCCCACGGCCACCCAGGTCTTCCAGCAGCTCGTCAACGCCGACAACAAGGCGAAGAACGAGCGCACCCACGCCAACCGCCGCGACAACCTGGAGTCCGTCGAGATGTCGGTCCAGGCGTCGAGGCTGCAGGCCCGCACCGAGGCCCAGGCGCGCATCCTGTCCAACGCCATCGAGGTCCTGGAGAGCGTCGACGTCGACACCCTCTTCGCGGACGAGCCCGAGCTCAAGGCCGAGTTCGCCACCGTGCTGCGCGGCGCCAAGATGCTCCCGATGAAGGCCAAGAACCGCTACGAGTGGACCATGGCCCTCACCCCGATCATCGACACGTGCAACATGCTCGGTCTCGACATCGACGGCATGTCCACCGCCGACGAGCTCGCCGACGACCAGGCCATCGCGCTGGCGGGCACCACGGACTCCGACTCGGACGGCTTCGGCGCCTCCTGATCCCTCCGGGCCGGCGTGATGTGTGTAGGGGCAGCCCTCAACTGTCCCTGCGCACTGAAGGAGACATGAGCATCTTGGTTGGTGCTGACGTGTTTGTGTCTTCTTCAGTGTGAGATACACACTGTAATACCCTCTAGCGGGGAGAGTCAGATGCGCAAGATCATCATCGGTGTCGCGTTGGTGGCTGGTGCCATCACCGGTACCGCCTGCCAGCGTTCCTCGGCCGTGTGGGTCCAGGTCAAGCCGACCAAGACCACCACGCCCGTCACCACGTCGGTGCCCACCGTGTGCACCAACAGCTGGCCGGATTGGAACTGCAAGTGAGCCGTGGCAAGGTCATCGCCCTCCTCCTCCTGGTGGGCGGTGGCAGCTACGTCTACGGCGTCATGTCCGGTTGGGCCAACGCCAAGGAGGACTCCAAGCGTCCTGTCACCGAGCAGTACGACTTCACCAAGGCTCAGCTCTGGTCCGACATCAAGGAAGCCTGGAGGAACGGCTGATGAAGAAGGTCGGCAAGATCCTCATCGTGTGCGTCTGCGTGCTCAACGCTGCGTACCAGGCCACCGAGATCTACAAGTCCTACCAGGACTACAAGAAGTGCAAGTGCCACAACTGATGGACATCTACGACCTCGCTCGTCTCATGGAAGGTGTCGGCTTCAAGGTCAGCCGCAACAAGCGCACAAGCCACTGGCGCTTCACCTCACCATCGGGAGAACACTTCGGCTTCTCCTCCACCCCGTCTGACTGGCGTGCCATCAAGAACTTCCGTTCGGAACTTCGGCGCGCTGGTTATGACACCCGCCTCCTCAAGGCACAGTACGAGCGTGCCCTCATCGAGGAGAGCCACGTGCGTTACACCCAAGCAGTAGCAGCAACACCGCAGTTCGAGAAGATGGTTGTGGTTCGTGCCACTCCCGTCCGACCGCGCAGGACCGAGGCAGAACTTCGCGCTCACCGTGAGGAGATGCGCAGCTTCAGGCAGTAAAAGCAGGGAGTTATCGGATAGTACCACCAATCGTCCCCGGAAAGGACCAGTACCATGTCGTTCAGCAAGCGTCTCCCCCGGCTCACCGCCACCACCAAGGCCATCGGCGTCGTCACCGTGGTCAGCCCCATCGCCACGGGCATCGACCGCCTGTCCACCGCCGTGAGCACCAAGCGCTCCGAGTACCTCAAGCTCGCCGCCGAGAAGACCTGGCGCGAGGGCAACTCCGACATCTGCGGGCTCTGCGCCCTGGAGAAGTCGGGGCTGTGCCTGTTCCACTACGCCAAGTTCGAGATGGACCTCTACGAGGACCGCCAGGACCTGGTCAACCCGCCCATCAGCTACGAGCAGCGGGTCCGCGACTTCGCCAACGCGGAGCAGTGGTACCTGGACATGATCACCCTCGACGTGGCCTCCAAGCCCGCCCAGCTCCCCGGCCCCGACCTCAAGGACATCTTCGAGGCCGCCAACGCTGGTGACGCCGAGAAGGCCCTCGCCCTGCTCAAGAACCTGGACCCCAACGACGTCATCGCCGCGTTCGTCAGCGACACCAAGGGCTGATGAACTGATCATGGCCACCAAAATCGAAGAGATCTACGCAGAACTCCTCCCCGAACTCGCCGCCAACGGGATCGAGGACACCCCCACCCACCGCATGTGGGCACTCGAAGGCCTCTACGACGCATGGAAGGAGGACCCTGAAACCAGCACCGAGAAGACGCTGTGGATGATGGCTCTCCAAGCCGAACTGTGGAGCCTCCGACTGAAGCTGATGTTCCCAAGCCTCACGACGGGAAACTGACATGTACCTCGCCATCATCATCATCCTCGTCGTGGGACAGATGTATCTCGAATACGTCGTCGTCAAGGCTCTCCACATCGAGGAGTTCAACAAGCGCTTCATCCTTGGGAACCTTGCGTTCTCCATCGTGATGAGCATTGGTTTCGGGATGTTGTTTCCCGCCGCTGGCATGACCATCGCAGCGGCTGGGCTCATCTCCACGATCCTGAGCCAACCCATGTACCGACTCACCGAGTGGTACATCGTCCACACCAAGCCCAAGCTCCTCAACATCCAAGAGGGCTACCGCCAGAACCAGGCCACTGTCCACGAGACCCTCGAGGACCTGTGGAAGCTCATCAAGATGGCTGCCTGGTTCATCCGACTTCCGTTCCGCATCATCCATCTCTTCGTCGTAGGCGTGGAGAACCTCAAGCAGAAAGAGCAGGTGACAGCGCCATGACCACCGACGTCGAAGACACCGAGACCGAGGCAGCCGAGAAGCTCGCTGCCACCCCTCCCCCGTCCCCCAAGGACATGCAGCGGCTCATGGGTCGCCTCATGGCCTTCGTGCAGAAGAACCCCGAGAAGGCGTACACCTCGCTCGAGGATCTCGTGGAGGGGATGGACAAGCCCGCGAGCGAAGCGAGCGGGCAGAACCAGGACGAGGCGCCCAGCGCCGAGGACGTCAAGAAGAACCTCATCTTCCGCTTCGGGCGGAGCGCGAGCCGCAAGGCGAAGCGCGCCGCCATCTACTCCAAGGACAAGGCGGTCCAGGCGAAGACCAAGGTCAAGCCCTGGGCCAAGCCGGTCAAGGAGTGGACCCTCGAAGCCGTCATCGCGTTCAGCGTGGCGTTCACGTTCTCCTTCCTCATCGCCTACCTGTTCACCATCAGCCCCCTCGCGGCCTGGATCATCCTGGCAGGTCTCCTCGCCCAGGTGATCGCCAGCTGCGTCGCGTGGGGCGTCAAGTGGTGGGCCAAGCGCAAGGCGAACAAGATCTCCGACGAGGAGCAGACCACCGAAGACGTCGAGGCCGTCGTCGTCACCGACGAGCCCGTCGTGGTGGAGCCTGCCCTCGTCTGAGCAACATGCAGTACCTCCTTTCCCGGCGATGTCCCCCCGCGCAAGCGGGGGGACTAGCTGGTAGAAGCAGGGGGGATTTGGATTGTTACTTCCAGTGACCAGTGAGGCAATAGCCGGATCGGCCGCGTGACCCACCCCGCCAGGGTCGTCGTCGCCGGACCGTGAGTCTCACTGGTCTCTAGGACTAACAGTCTGGAGACCCAAATGGGCTTCGTTATCTTCATAGCCTTGGTCATCTTCTTCGTGTGGAAGGCCAATGGCTACCGAGTGAACTGGCTAAGGAGCCGCAAGTGACGATCAACCTCTCAGGTTCCGAGGTGGATGAAGTTGCAGCGAACATGACCATCGCTGCCAAGGAAGCGCAAGGCTTCTTCCACAACGCCGATACCTGTGCCACACAGGTAGGAGCACACCTCGACATCATCGCCGCTGACTACGACACCGTGACGCCCAAGATCAAGAACCTCCTGGCGTGGGCCAAGGCAGTTCTCATCGCTGCACTCAGTGCGTGTGTGTTCGTGATCATCGCCGCTCTCTCCATCATCTTCGGCTAGAGGCAGGGTTCCCCCATGACTGACCTTAGATCAGTCCAGGCAGATAGGTAAGCACATGCCCTTGTTCATTCTCATCTTCACCTGGGGCATGCGACTGGCCCTGTCGCTCATCGCAGCAGCATGTGTGTACGAGGTGACCTCCACCTGGCGCAAGGTCAAGGGTGTCGACCGTCATCTCCAAAGCGTGTGAGCGCTAACTATAGTTAGCAAGATGTGAGCTCAGAGTTTGTCCCGCCTACGGGGACACCTTATCTGACCTGCACTTTTGTCTTGCTAGATATATCAAGAAAGACGCAAAAACGCGCACAAAACACCCTAATGCACAGTTCTGAAGTATATGTAACATATGCTCTAGATACTGTAAGAGAGTCACTATAGGGTGAAAAACCACGCTTTTAGGCCAAATAATGGCTCTTTTTGGGGTGTGGCTATATGAAACCGGTCTTCCAGACATAAGAAATCCCCTTCTCAATATATTCCCCCTTCTCAAGAGCACCCAGAGACTCCCTCACGGGCTCTCTGTAGGCATGTAGGAGAGTCTTATGAGTGTACGTAAGTATCAAGTACTTCTCTTCTGCATGAGCATGTTGTTTGGTGCCGCGGCCACTGTTGCGCTTCGTGAGTACCTCGAGCGCAAGTGGTTCCAAGGGCTCTCCTCTCAGATGGCAGACTCCCTCAAGACCCTGCTCACCATCGTGCATGAGGAGTCAGATCATGGCTGAGCCCACAGAAGAGCTTCGTGCACGTATCAGACGTGTGGTCGAGCGTGAGTTGGTCAAGTATGACTTCCCTCATGTCATGGAGGGACCAGTTACCGATGTGGTGTTCGCCGCCATCGTTGCTCACCCTGGGAATGTGCTGGTCTCGAGAGTAGTGGATGACGTGCTTCGCGCACTTCCCACTCCTCAGGCCTCAATTCGACGCAACTACAGCCAGCAAGGACCTTCTGAGCTGGGCTTTAGGAGGCACCAACCATGATGTACGTACACATCTACGACCATGGTCCTGATATTTGGACCGATACCCAGGGGCAGATGCATGAGATCTACACACCTGGTCTCACCATGTTCCCCAAGGGCTCTCCCGAGGTAGCTATCACCCTCACTGAAGATGGCGGGTTTGTGATCCCCGACCTCGGTGACATGGCTACCAAGCAGTCCTTGTCCACCACTCGTGATGAGATTGGTGCTGCTGCGATTGTTCAGGGATTCTGATGGGCGGCTCCCTTGGTCTCATCTATGTCGGCATGTTCTGCCTGTACCTGAAGTATCGGTACCCCGTGGCTAACAATGAGTTCAAGTTCCAAGGAGGCATGGGATTCGGCACCATTGCAGTGATCTGCTTTGTGTGCGCGCCGATTTCTGCCTTCATTTACGGTGCTATGTTCGGATAGCTACCACTCCGTCTAACCTGCGCCCAGAAGCTGCCATTGTAGCAGTACCAAGGCAGACTGTCTGGGTTTCGTCCCTCGTCTTAGCATTGGAGGAGCAGTGATCCGACACCTCAGCGTTTAGCGCATCGGTCACTTTGGGGACGCTCCGGTGCGCAGTAACCTACAGTCGCCCACAGAATGTACTCACGCACAGAAGAAGCAGTAAGTCTCGCCCTGGTGAAGGCCTGTTTGTCTCGTGCAGACACCGCAGCCT
>JACCDG010133357.1_pt1 | contig 24565 bp, 27 predicted proteins | sample 7442471 | NCBI WGS metagenome assembly JACCDG01 (sample SAMN15323444, study PRJNA562643) | freshwater metagenome | isolation source: river surface water | place: USA:Blue River Watershed | collected 2017-08-17 | reverse complement strand
TGCCTAGGTGACTGACATCACGTACATCCGTACACACCGTCATCAAAGAGGCTGATGACTTTACGGTTTGGGGCGTTGTGACTTTCAACCTGCATAAGTTGCTCTGAGCATGTCGCAAGCCTCGAGGTCTTGGTAGTTTCAAACGCTTGCTTAATCAGAGCATGTTTATTTGCGCAGAGTGTCGTCCCACGAAAGTTGCTAAGCAGTCTTGAACGCAGAGAAGGTTAACCGAGTTGGTAAGTGGTTGCTCTACTCAGAGCAGTCCGAGTCGGAAATCATCACGTTTCGCACTGGGCTTGAAGGTGCGGTGGTGCGTCACCGGTGCCATATCTTGGGTTGCACAAGGCTATTAAATGCAAAACTACACCGAAATTCCTTCGTCTTCGACGCTGTCGGACTCGTTGTCTCAAATCTTGAACAACGACAAGACGGCGTTGTCGCTCTCTAGCGGCTCGTCATTTCCGACAGTTAACCTGCAGCAGGGCATGCCATGCTTTAGGACTGATGAGCAAAAGCTCTATGTCTTGACCGTTGTCAGTCCTGCCACTTGGAAGATGGTGATTGACTTATCGGCCACAGTGGGCAAGGTCGCCAATGCCGACTTGCTGGATGGCATTGATTCCACAGGCTTCTCTCTTGCAGGACACAACCACGATGCTGCCTATGCGGCTCTGGGGCACAACCACAACGCAACGTATCTCGGCATCACGGCTAAAGCTGCAGATGCGGACAAGCTCGATGGTTATGACTCGACAGCCTTTGTGAGATCGGTCAACGGCTACCTGACCGCAAGGTCATGTTGGATGTCTGCGCATGGGCTGTTCATGCTGGTTTCCCATCGCCTGCAGCAGACCACGCTCGTAAGCAGATTGATCTCAATGAGCACCTGATTCGCAACAAAGAAGCCACATTCATCTTTCGGGTCAAGGGCGATTCGATGGTTGGAATTGGCATCTATGACGGAGATGAGTTGCTAGTTGACCGCTCGATAGAGCCCAAGCACGGCAATATTGTGTTGGCAGCGATCACCGAGGCAGGAGTGTTCAACGCCGCATCTGCTGGCTCTATGTTTGACCGTGTGGTCTTTCCTGTGGTGAACAAGGGCGCAGACGACAGCTTGACTGCTGTGTTCACGTTCACCATGAGCTGATAGGACAGAGGCCATGGCCGAGATCGCAAGCGTCACAACGACCCCGGGTGCGAACTACACCTGGTCAACCGCGAAGTTTGCGTGGAACAGCGCCACCTCAGGAAAAAACTGGACAAACGCCTACCGACAGTGCCATTAGAGCTGATGCAACCAGCACCAAGCCTTTATTTGATTCCCAAGGAAATGCGGTAAAGGTAAGTTGCGAGCAGTTGAGTAATGACGCTACACAAACTACTTTGATGCTTGTGGAACTTCAACGCTGGTATCAGAAGCAATCATCGGCTAATCCTTAAAAATAAAGCCCGGCTTGTCTTAGGACAGGTCGGGCTTCTTTTTTTTGATCAGCTAAGTAGCCATCCATGAGACAACCCCTTTGGGGTAACGAGATTCAAGTTCGGTTCGTAAAACTGCAATTTCTTTAATCTCGCTGTCGCTTAAATACTCCTCACGGTCAAGTTTTTCATCAATCCTAAGAATGTGAAAAAACTTAAAAGCTTCTGAGGTTTCGTCCGTTTGAAACTCAGCGGCAACAACTCGAAATCCGTTTCGTTTTGACAGTGCTCCCAAACCTGAAATACGCACTCGTTTAATGCCAGGCGGTAACTTCGAACTTCTTGCGTTCTTGGCCGTCCAAGCTGAAACAAAACCTTGCTCAAAGCTTTTGCTGAAATCCAGAAAATCATCTTCTTTCGAAAAATAATCCGCTACAGGCGCAACATTCGCAAAAAATGTTTTGCCACTAGTGCAGGATGTCAAAATGTATTTTTCTATCGAATCATTGACCGCAATCTCTTCATTCGGTTCAATTTGCCTAGCGATTTCACGGCTCTTTTCAACGATCTTTTCTGCCTGAATGTCACAAAGCCATTGTGCGGTGTTCCAGTCTTTGGTCGTTTGAGATGTTTTGATGAATACCGACTTACCAAAAAGATCTTTGGCTTTTGAAAGGCATGCAACTGCATACTCTGGAGGCCAATTTCCTCCTTTAGCTAACTTGCGGGTTTCTCCATCACTAAAAGTGAGCCGAAGATATTTAGGATCATCGTTATCGATGCCTGTAAGTATGAAAGGTCCCGTTACTTTGAATTTGTACATGTAGTTATCTCAATTGCATCTAAATTCGAACTCTTGCCCATGGGGGCCGCTCGGAATCATTACAACGTCCGAATCGCCATCAAAGGCTTCTCCTATTAAAACCATGTATCTTTTAATTACATGTACAACAGGTTTAGGGCCGCCTTGATAAATGTCTGGCATGGGTGGAAAGCTTCGATCATGCCCTTGCGCTTGTTTCCTCTTTTGATTGAACATTGTGAAGAATTCATGCATTTTGTCCTGCTCTTCTTCATTGGGAAAAATGACCTTTACCTCGGTGATGTCGCGTTCGATCTTTACGCCATTGAATGGTTGAAGTCCAATCTGCTCAGGGTTATTTAGTATCCACTCGATGATTTGGTTAAAGCAGGCGCGAGGAAATGTGTATTCCAGTTGCCATGGCTTGTCCCCATCATCCTGTTCTGATTGCAGAATGGCTTGCAACATAAATAGATCAGCTGCAAAACTAAATTGAGTAGGCTTACTTAGTGAGTTTCTTGACATTTATCGACTTACCTCTCAGTGCGCTAGAACTAATTTCATGATACAGCTCGAATCGACCCGAAAGCTTAAAAGATCCTTGTTGCTAAAAGTGCGAATAATTAAAAAGTCAATTAAATCAATGGTTTAGCAGATGTTAAGTTCTGCAAACAGTTGCGAGAAGTTGCGAACAATTCGATCAAGCTAGGCTGTAAACATGCGCAGTAGGGCCTGGTTTGCCTTCGACTCGAGCCAATTGCATGACTTTAATTTGAGGGGGCGAGGTGTTCAAAAGATTGTCAAGGCAGGCGTTAATTTCTAGCTTGCTCAAATGGCCCTTGAAGCACTCGCGCTGGATGTCACTCCGAGTAGCTTGGCCCACGCTCGATAAATACTGAAGCAGCAGGTTGGAATTTTGGTTACACGCTCTGTAAATGCAACTTCACTTGCAGTTGAGAACACATATTTGACCGAGTCTGTACAGAATGTGATCCATGCCAATGCTGCTTCAAGATGCTTTTCATCAATTTTCGTGCTTAGGTCACATAACGCAAAGACCATCGCAAGACGCAGCAACATGGGAGCTCTGCGTTCAAGAATCGCATTAATTCTTTCACTTCCAGACTCTTGCGCCAAAACGGAACGGTAGATTTGCCCATAGTGCCATTTACCTGAAGTGCTCAGCTCCATTTGGAGCCAGTTATTTTCTGAATATGCCTCAGACTTTGCGAAGTTCAATACTTCTTGTGTTCGACTTGCGAGGTATTCGATTTCCTTTGCAGAAGTGGCTTGAGGGAATGCTGTGATCTTTGTTCGCTCTGCCCATATGATCAGAAATCGATTGGCAAATCCGTTGCTCAAATCTTTAGAAGACATTAGTGCTGTCAATTCATTGGGCGTTATGGCTCCACTTAGACACACGTGCGGATTGCTCGCAAATACACGATTGTTCTTTGTCGCAGGCTTGATGCATACACCGTCCCAACAGTCGCGCAACGCTGTAGAAAGAGTGTTCCCCTTCCGTCTGGACTGTTGGAGCACATTCGCAAATTCTGATTCCACTACCCAAAGTCGCTTGTCATCTACTCCAGGTACCTCACTACTGCCTTGCTCATATCCATCATGAATCAAGGCGGCAAGTCCCTCTCTTGAGGACAACCCACCTCGGTGTATCTGAGGACAAAGCGCGGGCGAATGCGACCGGATGCACTCATCAATTTTGATGACTAGGGATAGTGAGTCACCTTTTCTGCCACGCCCTGAACGACCAACATGAAGGCTAAAAATTCTTGGATGGTGATCCGTGTTGCCAATCTGTAAGAAGGTGCCCCTCCCAATTGCGCATGAAAGGTACGCTAGAAAGTTAGTGGCTATCGCGAAGGGGTTTGTTTCATTGCCCTGGCTTCCAGCCCTGGCCACTTCACCTACCAAGCCATATAAGCATGCCGGGTCAGGAGTTGGTGCATTGCGGTGTGGATCTGTCTCTTCGCTTGGGATTGAGGGTTCTAAAGTTGAGATAGTTTTCTGGCTCGTATGCATCATTTGTCCATGGAGACTGTCTCAACGATGGTTGCAAATTCTGAGAAAACATCTGGCTGGTTTTGCTGGATGTATCTAGCCACTGCATTGTTTTCAAGCAGACGGACCAGATACCCTTTTGCGAGTACCAGGTTCAGGACATCCTGCCCATAGGATTCTTCGACCAATTTGTACTGTTCTTGTAGATTGGTCATCTCACGTTCCATCTTATGCATCTGCTCAGCGTTGATTCCGCGAACCTTCTTAGGCTTGACCTCGCCAACCAATAAATGAGAAGGGGAGGCTGCAAGCAATGCCTCAGCGTATGGGATCGTTATGTTGTTTGCAGAAATCATTAACTCGACACATTCGACTTGCCTTGTTGGTTTCATACGGCGCAAGACATCGCTGAGCTTTGCTGAGAACATCTGATCGCGGAGCAACTCTGCTGCTTCAGCACATATTCCATCAAGCAGTTTGACTTTTTTCATGATGTGAGCGATGTCCAAATGCAGGCTCTTAGCCAACTTTTCTGGTGATACTCCCCGGTTGATCGCACGTTTGATCATCATGTGTTCTTGGACTGTCGATAAGCGGTTTATCCGGTTGTTGTAGGTGTATGTCTCATCGTCCGTGGATATGAGGCAAAGACTCTCGGTCATTCCGAGTTCTTTCATGGCTAGTAGCCTGGTGTGTCCATCAAGAAGTACATGCGTCCCATCGCTTGCTGAGGGGCTGATGGTCAGTGGTTCAATCAATCCGACCGATCGAAGCGACTCGATGATTTGTTTGTACTTCCTAGAAGTGATCACGTTTTCAGGAAGTTTTCGGCTTGGAAGTAGCTTGTCGAAGTTGACAGTCATTGGGTCGGGAATGAAACCCAGTGCAATCTGGCTCATACAGCCACTCCGTTAGGCCATACGCGTTCAGCTAGGAATGTTGGCAAAGTGTCCAACCCCTCGGCACGTAACAGGTTCGTGAAGTTCTCATTGGTTAACAAAGAGCGGAGTGCGCCAATAACGAACATGAGGCGTTGTTGTGCAAAGTCGGATTTCTTGATGATGAGCTTTTGTCGCTCTACCTCTCTCTGATAACTGCGGACCAGGCTCAGCGAGGTAACGTCTCCAGTGGTCCTTGGCTTGACACGGTGGCGCACTGATCTGCCAAGTGTGTGACGCTTTTCAACCACGCGTCTTGCCATGATTAGTTGCTTGCCGCGCAGGTGACCAGCTTCGTAGGCGTCTTGCAGGGCACTTTGGATGGCCTTGTCATCGTTGTTTGCCTTATTGATATCAAGCGCCACGTTGAGTGGAATCTTGCCGGATTCAACAGCTATCAACAGTCGATCTTCTCCGTTTTCGAGGAGCTGCAAGATGCCATGGATGTATTCGACACTCAATCCAGTTTTCTCAGCAATTGCCTTCTTGTCGTAGCCCTGGTCTTTGAGGCGTTGTACCCCAGCAAGGAGTTCTATTGTGCGACCTTGCCTGCGTGCAATGTTCTCTGCCAGGCTCATGATGAACGCATCGTCATCATCCACTTCTATCACCATAGCTGGAATTTCAGTTTCGCCATGAGACAAGAAAGCCTTCATTCGTCCTTCGCCGCATACGAGCAGGTAGTGCTCTTCCCCATTGGGTCCGGGTCGATTGGTGACTGTGATTGGTTTTTTCAGGCCAATCTTGCCGATGTTGCTTGCGATTTCATCAAAGACCCGTTGGTTTCGCTTTCTTGGGTTTAGCACCTCGATCGAGCTGATGGGGATCATTTTCAATTGAGGTTTTTTTCTGGACTCACTCACGCTGCTCTCCTTACTCGTGTTCGTTCTGCCATCCCGTACAGGTAATCGAGGTTTTCAAATCGATAGGTTTCGAATTCGATGCCATTGCGCTCTGCCAAACTGATGCGCGGCTGCCCAAAATCCAATCGAGGTAACAGGTAGTAATCCAATGCACCTTGATTAATCTCATTCAAGCGAACAGCAACTGTGATGTCTGGACCCAAAGTTGTGTCGAATCGAACTTTCCAGCGACGCCGTCCGTTTTCTAATTGCTGGCAACGCGCCAAAACAAGTGAGACTGTGAATTCGCGATTGATGGTGAGTAAATCTGTAGCAGGGTCTCGCTCAACAGTCCCACCAATTTCGTTGATCATTTTTTCAGTTTCACCTACGATTTGGGGATGCATGCGACGCAGGAACTGATTCGTTTCCAAATACTGATAGTCCCTGTCTGGCGTAAACCCGACAGTTTGATATGCGCGTATCAAACTCCCGAAACGATGTGCATAAGCTGCAGCTGAAGGCATCCCTTCGGTTTCATTGATGATCAATCCTGAGAGATATCCATGCCGTTGGTAAAGAGATCTCAGTTTGTCGATCAGTTCTGTATCGGTGTACCTGTGTGTTCGTGCCCGAATGATCCCTTGCGCGGTATAAAAAAGATCAGGCTGGACGATGCCTTCGAATGCACCTTCTTTTTTGATCCACATATCAGGGTCATTGACCACCCTAAGTTTTTTTAACTTGAATGAGCGGCGGTTGTAAACGTTGTTACCAATGTATTTTTCATTGATGAGCACCTCGCGCACAGTCCCACGTGTCCAAGCCCGTCCAAGGTCAGTGCATATGCCTTGTTCATTAAGTCGCTCAGCAATCTCGGTTTCACTTAAATTTTCATCAATGAACCACCGATAGATGTGATTGACGTTGGCGATTTCGGCATCGGGGCCAGGTTGAAGAATGACACGGTCAGTTTGCAAACTCTTGTGCTCACCTCGAGCCAGCTCACCTTTGAAGGAGCCAGCTTGGTCGATCAACACTCGCCTGAGTCCGTAACCCGCAGGACCACCTTGCCGAAAACCAAGTTCGATCAAGCGGCATTGGCCAGCGAAGACCTTGGTCGATAGCTCTCGGCTGTACTCGCCAGCCATTGCACGTTTGACGCCCTTGACGATGGTAGAAACTGGGGAGCCATCGTTTTCAAATTGCTCAGCTACATATGTGACGTTGATACCTTTGCGGCGGCATATGTATTCGTAGTAAGCGCTTTCGTCTGCATCTTGAAAACGTCCCCAACGACTAACGTCGTAAACCAGCACACTTTTGAAGTCTGCATTTCCATTTTCAACATCTTGAATCAGCTGCTGTAGGGCGAGACGACCTCCAATGTTGAGTCCGCTCTTGCCCTCATCGGCATATGTCTTGACGATTTCGATGCCACGCTGAGCGGCGTATTCACGAATCTTGTCATTCTGATTCTGTGTTGAGTATTGCTGATGTTCGGTTGACATCCGAACATACTCAGCCGCTCTCATGTAGCCCGGTTTTTCCGAGGCATCGTTTTGAGTCTCATCTGACTGCATATAACCCGATCGCTTCTTGTTTGAATTCATCCTCTCGGGCCAGCCATCCACTTCAGTGCACGCAGAGACTTCCGTGTAATCCGGTTGTTCTGCGTGCCTCTGAGACGTTGCCATGCAGGTCATTCGAGAGTGCGTTTGGGTGCAACGGTAATTCGATTGATTTCAAATGACTATCAAGTTATCTCTTTGCAAGCGTTGTTTTTGCAGGGACATTCCGAACACACGGGTGTAATTTCAACAATCCACGCGTTGCTCTTTGCAAGGGAGTCCGAGCTGATTGAGCGAATGCGATAGACCCCATCAAGCTGTTGTGATGAGGAAAACGATGCACGTTGCCTGGCCCGATTGCGCTCAGCGTAGTCAGGGTGCTCTTCACGGTATTTGCGCCAATAGTCTGGGTTCCGCTCCATCCATGCCTTTTGAGCCCGGGATTGGTTATCCCGAAAAATGAAGTCAGACTTCCGTTTATCGTCCACCCAGCGCTTGCGTCGCGCCTTTTGGCATTGCGGATCGGAGCAGTAGGATTGGTCGGGTGTTTGTGGGCGTGGCAAAAATGACTTCCCGCAGTGGGCGCACAGTTTTTTCAGCATTAAGGACTCCTTGTTAAAAGTCCTATAAAAACTCTGATACCCCCCGGTTCTTACCCCTAAACAGTCACAATGGTTGCGTTCCTCTAGATTCGGAAAGCTCGTTCCAGAAACTGATTTGGAACTCATAGGTTTCATATTAATTAAAATAAATAAACTCATGAGTTCCATTGTGGTTGCGTAAATGGAACCCATAGGTTAAGATTGGTTCAGTTAAACGAAACTCATAAGTACCATGGACAAGCAATTTCGTGATCTTCAGCTCCAGCAGATGGATGCTTTGCTCGGCACTTGGAAGTCGGCGCAGCTGTGCCCACGACCCAAATCCGGCTGGGTTCGTGCTGTTCGTGAGACTTTGGGAATGTCGGCAGCGGCCTTTGCCAGGCGGCTTGGTATTTCGCATGCAGGGGTGCGCAAGTTGGAAGCATCTGAAGCTTCGGATGTCATCACGTTGGCAACCCTTCGCAAGTTGGCACAGGCATTGGACTGTGAGTTGCAGTACGCGCTGGTGCCAAGAACAAGTCTTTCGCAACAGATTCAAGATCGAGCACATGCCGTTGCGAAAGAACATTTGCAACCGATCTCGCATTCCATGGCGCTTGAGGACCAGGCTGTAGTTGGCCCTTTAAATAAACTTCAATTTGATCTCGCGGTCAAGGAGTTGATTGAAGGATCGCGTCGCGAATTGTGGTGAGATAGGGCACATGGAATTTCAGTACGCACCGGGGGCCACCCCTCTTGATCCTGATGAGGCTGCAGGTCTAGTGCCTGTGCACATCACAACACAGGCAGACCTCAACGCTTGGGAGCAGGCCAACATCGTTTTAGGAGATCGCTGGGCAGCTCGTCAGAAAAAACGCGATCTGTTGGATGAAGGTTTTGTTCGAGATTTGCACAGCCATATGTTTGACCAAACTTGGCAGTGGGCTGGGAAGTTTCGTCAGACCAATAAAAACATTGGTGTGGACTGGACTCAAATCGCCGTGAAATTGCGTGACTTGCTGGACAACACTCGCTACCAAATCGAAAACCATGTCTTCAATGAAGATGAGGTAGCGGTGCGTTTTCATCACCAGCTTGTCTTGATTCACGCCTTCCCAAACGGGAACGGTCGTCATTCTCGTTTGATGGCAGATTTATTGATCACACGGCTTGGTCAACCCAGATTGACCTGGGGTGGTGCCAGTGCAGCTCTCACGCCTGTTGGAGCAATTCGTGACCGTTATTTGGTGGCCCTGCGTGAGGCAGACAAAGGGCAAATCAATGGGTTAATTGAATTTGCCCGTAGTTGAGAACGGAGTTGTGGCCGGTCAAGATAGGCGGGCGATTGCTTCGTGAAGCATCAAACCGGACACAGCTTTTGGTGGGACTGGCTTGTGTACATCGGGGCGTTGAAATCGGCGCTCGGATTCGAATGCTTCGATGTCAATCAGTCGGTACATTACTTTGCCGCCAATTTTTAGATAAACTGGTCCAGTGCCATCGCAACGGTAACGTTCGATTGTGTGGACTGATTTGTTCCACCTGTTGGCTAGGTCGTTTTGAGTTAGGTGTTTCACGGAATCTGTCATGGTTTTTTCCTTTTTTTTTTGGGAAGACCATTGATGCGTAGATTCGAGAGAAAAGCCAGTTAATTCGAGAGGTCGCTGCGGAAATTTGTAAGTTATGCACTGCATACGCAACCACCGGTCAAGCAGTATTCAAGTGCTGTTGGTGTGGAATTGAACCAGGGTCCACAATGCACCACCATCTGCAACGACAAAGGCCGCTAGGTTTAACCACCTAGCGGCTTTTTTCTTTTTTCTGCAACTGTTTATGTAGTCATCGTGGCTTGCACAGACGGATGTTGTTCAGCCCATTGTTTGGCCTGAAGCCAAGTCGGGGGAATGCAACCGCGCTCTTGCACGCATAGGCTGGCGCTGGCGATGGCATGGCCGAGTGCCATTTGTGCTTGTTGAGAAGTTAGGTTGGCTAACACGTAGTTCAAACTCTGCGCCGCTTCGTTTAGGCTAGCCAATGCGGCAAGCAAGCCAGCTAAAAAGCTGTCACCTGCACCTACGGTGTCGATGATGTTTAGATATGCAGTTTCATGTGCAAAGTATTCACCCTTGCGTGTGAGTAGCCATGCGCCATTGGCACCCATCGTCAGTGCTATCAACTTCGCTTGTGTGGTCTGCATCACATGACGCGCTTGCGCCAAGGCTGTTTCGCCTGGCACATTCAAAGCCACTAAATCTTCATCACTAACTTTGACGATGTCCGCCACGTCTAAGTAGGCATGAACGCAGCGTTGATAGGCTGGCAAATCGGGCATGACAGAGGGACGCAGGTTCGCATCTACCACGATGCATTGGCCTGCTTCTTTTTGTTGAGTCAACCATGGTAGATAAACGTTTTGATCTCGTGCATCGAGTGCCAAAGCTCCTGTGCATACAAACTCAATGCTGCTGACGTGATTTGCACAATCATTGGCCATTTTTGATGCAGTCACTTGTCGATCGGCCACTCCCTCGCGATAGAAAGCATAGCTGGGGTGACCTTGTTCGTTCAAGTTCACTACGGCTAAAGACGTCACCGCTTGGATGGGGGTTGGCTGTGACAACACCACGCCATCATTCACCATTTGTTGCATCAACGCTTGCCCAAGTTTGTCGCTGGAGAACGGGTTGAGGTAGAGCGTTCCCAAGCCTTGGCGTGACAAAGCACGCGCTAAGTTGTAAACCGCACCACCTAAGCAAGGCTTGAAGCGACCATCCGTTTCTGAGATGAAATCAATTAGCGCTTCACCTGCAATGGCGACGCGAATAGGCGAAGCATTAATCATTGGTATTGACACGAAGAGTGAGTACGGCCGCGATGCACAAAAAGCATCCAGCCAACTGAATGACGTGACGTGGGTCACTGCCCAACAGACTGTCGTAATACAAAGGAAGCGTGAGCATTTGCACGATCATTGGTAGCACGATGAACATATTGAAGATGCCCATGTAAACGCCTGCGCGTTCTGGTGGAATGCTTCGTGCGAGCATGATGTAGGGATTGCCCATGATGCTGGCCCATGCCAAACCCACGCCCACCATCGGTATAAACAACAAGGCCTTGTCTTGTAGCGTAGGCAAGAACCACATGCCAACACCAGCCAGCGTTAGACAAATTGCATGTACCAGCTTAGGGCCAAAGCGTTTGGTGAGCGGAATCAATGAGAATGCCGCAATAAAGGCTACAAAGTTGTAGAAGCCGCCAATTTGCCCGTTTAGCAACCCTGCATCGCGAAATTCTTGAGACGATGCATCCGAAGTGTCAAACACCGCACGCGCCAATGACGGAACGATGTAAATCCAGTAGCACATCATGCCGTACCACTGAAACAACTTCATCCACCATAACTGACGCATGGCTTGGGGCATTTCACGGACCGCTTCAATGATCTCTGTGAAAGTGGCTTTGATGCCTGTTGGCTTGACCAAAATAGCTTCGCGCTCTTGGTGGGTCAATGGCAGTTCTGGTGTGGAGTGCACAGACCACCACACCGTGGTGAACGAGAGTACCGAGCCAATCAAAAATGCAATCACAGTGATGTGTGGAATGTTGCTTTCATTCACTGCATCTTTGTTGAGACCAAACCAAAACAACAGCGATGGCGTTAGATACGCAAGTGTTTGTGCCAAGCCTGTGAATGCGCTCTGGGTCAAGAAGCCCAATGAGTGTTGGTTGGTATTGAGTCGATCACTCACATACGCACGGTAGGGCTCCATGGTCACATTATTGGCAGCATCCAAAATCCACAGCAAGCTTGCGGCAAACCATAAACTGGGGCTATAGGGCATGAACAGTAAACAGATGCTGCAAAGAATGGCACCCACCATGAAGTAAGGTGTGCGACGCCCCCATTTGCTGATGGTGCGGTCACTCATCGCGCCAATGATCGGCTGTACTAACAAGCCTGTTATAGGTCCAGCCAGCCAAAGCAATGGCAAGCTGGCTTCGTCGGCCCCCAAGTATTTGTAAATGGGGCTCATATTGGCCTGTTGTAATCCAAAGCTGTATTGGATTCCGAAGAATCCGAAATTCATGCTGAGGATTTGCCAAAACGACAAATGCGGTTTCAGGTGAGTGCTCATTTTTTAAGCCAAATGGCAGAGTAGGGGGCGAGCTGCAAACCTTGCAGATCAAGGGCCTTGCCTGAAATTAGATCAGTACCATGCGTCATGCAATTTTGCGTGATTGCTGTCGTGGGCAATAAGGCTTGTGTATGGCCTGAGAAATTGAACAGGCCGAGGATGTTGGTTCCACGTTTCAGGCCTAAAACGGCATTTGTGCCTGTCTGCCAAACACTCAACGCGTGCTGAGCGTTGAGGCCATCGTAGCGTTTCTTGGCTTGTATGAATGCACGTAATTCAGCGTAAATTTTGCCTTGTGTCGTCGATGCATCATGGCGATTGGCAAACCCCACTTCGTCAAACATGGGGCGATGCAATTCACGGCCATCGGGGCCTTGACGCTGAGCAATTTCTTCCGCTGATGTGTTGTCTTGGCCAAACTCGTCGCCCATGTAAATAAGTGGTAAACCACCTACAAACAAAGACAAGGCTTGCATCATGACCAAACGAGACTTGGCCGCTTCTTGCTCTGTTGGCGTTTGTGCTGATGTCAATCCCACCAAGGCAGCGGCCATGCCGTTAGTACCGTGCACCACGGTTGGGTCACTGGCTTGAAACGCTGCGCCTTGTGCGTAGCTACCAGCCACTTCGCCAGCAAAGAATTGCGACGCATGCAACAGTCGTTTGCGTTGGTCGATGCCGCGTGCATCCATCTCGGGGCGAAGCACATTCCAGCCAATATCGTCATGGCAGCGCACATAGGTCATCCATGCGCAGCCATCGGGCAGGGCGGGGGTATGAGAGAGCACGTCTTGAATGATTTGGGAGTCTTGTTCAGCTAAGGCCATCCAGCTGGCAGACATGAGGCTCGAGTGATATGCCACGTGGCACTCCGAGCCTTGGGTTTCACCTAGGCCAAAGTAGGGTGGCAAATCTTGTGTGGGCATGATGGCCTCTGCCTTGAGCAACACGCCAGGTGCAGCAATGTTGGTGATGCATCGCAGAGCCTGCAAGATCCAATGCACTTCGGGCTGGTTCATGCAGTTCGTGCCTGGACGCTTCCACAGGAAACCTGTGGAGTCGAGGCGGAAAGCCTCTACCCCCAAGTTAGCCAATCGCAAGAGTGATTGCACCATCTCTGCAAAAACGGCAGGCTGTGTGTAGTTCAAATCCCATTGATAGGGGTAAAACGTGGTCCATGCCCAAGCCTTCACCTCGGGGATGAAGGTGAAATTGCCTGGTGCAGTGTTTGGGAAAATTTGAATTAGATTTTTTTCATGCGCAGCCACTTCCTCGGGCGTGTGTGCCCAATGGAAATACGACTGGTAGTGCGCGTCACCCGCACGTGCCTTCAATGCCCATTCGTGTTCGTGCGACACATGGTTCAGCACGAAATCGCTGCACAAACTGATGCCTGCCGCGCGCAGCTCTTTCGTGAGCTGTTGTAAATCCTGGTTCGTGCCGAGTGCTGGATTGACCTCGTCGTAACTGGCCACGGCAAAGCCACCATCGTTAGGTGGTGTGCCTGGCTTTAAGAATGGCAGCAGATGCAAATAGGTCACACCCAACTCTTGCAAGTGCGGTATACGTGCACGTACGCCAGACAAGTTACCCGCAAACTTGTCGGTGTAGGCGCAGTAGCCCAATGAGCCTTGCAAGTGCCAGTTGGGCTGTGCAGCGCGTTTCATGTCTAAGGCCCACAAATCATTGGGGCGTGACAGCGCGACTTGAACCGTCTGAGCCACTAATTGGTTCAGCCAGTTAGAAAAATTGTTGTTACAACCGTACAGACGTGCGAGTCTGTCCTGCAACACAGGGAGTTCGGTGTTCAAGCGTTCGCGCAATATGGCGGCGCGAGTGGCGGGGGCTTGTTCAAGCAGCTCTTGGATGAGAGCTGGAAGGGCTTGCCCAAGTTGTTCTTGGTGCACTTCTGTGGTCATCATATTTGGCTATGTAAAGAGCCCTCACGCGTGAAGCGCGTGAGGGTTTTGAAAATAAGAATTCACAAGAGCTTTGTGTGCTCTTGTGTAGTTCTTAGAAGTTGTAACGCAATGTCAAACGTGCAGTACGACCATTGATCGAACGTGCTGCAGCGCGATCGCTGTTGCCTTCTGTGTAGCCAATGACATTCGTCAGGTTGTTGATGCCTAAAGATACAACTGTAGACTTGCTCAAGTCGTGGTTCACAAAAGCATTCACGTAGTGGTACGCAGGCAGTTCAACTTCTGTTGCTGTTGTCTGCGCATCTTTGGATGCAGTTGTACCAATCAGCGATAAGCCTGCGGTTGTCTGGGCGAAGCGGTAGCTTGGTGACAATGAGTAAATGAACTTGGCTTGGCGGTTGGGAGCTTTTCCAACGTAGTTCGCATTGTTACTGCTGACAACTTCTGCGTCGGTGTAAGTAACGCCGCCATTCAGACGAAAGCCGCCTGACTTGTAGCCCATTTCGACTTCTAAACCTTGTGCATCGTATTTGTTAGCCGATGCGCCACTGTTCAGTGGGTCATAGTTGGTTTCGTTGGTTTTTGCTTTGAAGGCGGTAACAAATGTGCTCAAGTTGCCTTGGCGCAATTTCAAACCTGCTTCGTATTGCTGCACCTTATTAGGATCAATTTTGCCAACCATGCAGCTGTTGCCGCATGCGACGTTGTATGTCAGGTTGCGATCGCTAGGTAATGATCCACCCTCGCTGATGCGAGCAAATACAGCGGTATTCTTGTCGATAGAGTAATTCGCACCAAACGAGTATGAGTTCAGCGTAGAACTGAAGTCAATGGGGCGTGTGCCTGCTGCTTCTGCCCAGCTGCCTGTCGATTTTAGGCGGTCTGAACGAACGCTAGCGTCAAAAATCCATTTGTCTTTTTCGTGGCTCGCAGCGGCATATGGAGCCAAGACATTGAATGATTGGTTGACAAAACGCTTATATGCTGAGGTGTAAGCGCCGTATGTTGTCGAAGAGTTAACTGGCAAAGTGGAGCTGAACGTTCCAATTTCCCAATCGGCGTTGTAGCGTTGGTTGCCCATAAACAGGCCTGCTGTTGTAGTTAGCTTGGCTCCGCCCTCCAGGGCATGCGCTTTCGTTGCTCGAAAGTCGTTGACAGCAAGGTTCACGTCTTTCATGCTTGTGTCTAACAGCAGTGCGTTATATGCAGATGCATTGGCACCAGGAATCTTGAAGTTCGCGCCATCGGCTACAGTGCCCACTGGGTAGCTACCAGGCAGAATGCCGTCAAAGCTTGCAGAGTTCTGAGAAACACGGAACTTGTCATTGATGATCCAGCCATTTCCCATATTTAAGTTGACTTCAGCACCTACCGCTGTTGACTTTACTTTCAAGCCATCATTCATGTTTGCACCGCCGCGACCATATAAGCCCGCTGCACCAATGTTTGGTAGTTTTGAAGAGTAGGGAGTGAAGGTGCGTGGGTCAACACCAGCGACCTCGACAATTTTCCCATTTGAGATGCTGATGGGAACAGGCATGTTCAAAGGCGTTTTTTCATCCAAAAATTTAGCGTACAACTTGACGCTATTTCCGCCGCCTAAATCTTTGCTCATAGCGGCACGAAATTGACCACCTTGCTCCATTTTGACGCCATCTGTTTTGCGTGGACCTTCGCCATCGCGAATAAAACCGCTAATTTGAAAAGTAGATGTATCGGAGGTACGTTTGCCATAGCCAAAGTCGTAACGCTTTTGGTCAGCACCACCGACGTTGGTGGTTGCGCTGATATTGCCGCCATCTACCTCACCAACTTTACTTATGAAGTTAATTACGCCGCCTGCTGCGTTAGTGGCCATCGTGGATGCTGAGCCTCCGCGAACAACTTCCAAACCATCTGTGCCTGAGTCAGCGCGAATCAGCATGTCGGGTGTGATGAAAGTCATGTCACCGTATAGCAATACGGGTAAACCATCTTCTTGAAACTGAACATAGCGTGAGCCGCCTGCAGAGATTGGCACGCCGCGCACTGTCACGTTTGCGTTGCCGTCACCAGCGCTTGATTCAGTTCGCACTCCAGGAATAGTGCGTAGCAACTCAGCGGAGCTGGTGGCCACCGAGTTTGCAATTTGCTCTGAGTCAATTGAGCTGACAGACAAACTTTGCTTCATCTTTGAACGCCCTTCAGGAGAGGCGGTAATCACCATCTCATCAAGCTTCAATGTGTCATTTGATTGTGCGTATGCGGCGCCAATTTGCATGGCTGCCAACGAGGCAGCGACTGCAATCGTTTTAGGACTGATTTTCTTGTGGTTTGTTTTCACAAACGTCTCCTTTACAAGTTGATAAAACCCCAGTTTTGCTAGTCATTATTAGCTGACTGGAGGAATGACTCTTTGTCGTGCCTTGGATGCATTGCAATGAGTGAAACGAATTTTGTTTTCTATTGCAAACGTTTGCAAGAAAATTTCTGGCAAGAAGTCGGATTGAAGTGAATGTCTAATCTCTGATATTTTTGTAACCAGTTGATTTTTCTAGAAATTCTTTGAAAAATCAGGATTTTCCCTAGTGTCATTCGCCTGCAACAAAAATATTTTGTGATCGAGGGTTTGCACTAGTGCGATAGGAATTTTCTTGAAATTAGAATTGCAAACGTTTGCAAAAGCCTGTGCTTCTTTTGCGGCGATTGATAACCAGGAGCCACACACACATGAAAGATTACGCCAGTCAACAACGCAATCCAGGCAAGCATGTTGTCGGATTGAGTCTGGTGGTTTTGTTGCACATCATCTTGTTTTGGGCGATCAGTTCTGGCTTGGCCAAGAAGTTCGTCAAAGTGATCAAGGGGCCTGTTGAGGCTCAGTTGATCGAAGATGCCAAGCCCGACATTCCGCCGCCACCTCCACCGCCTCCACAAAAGAGCGCGCCGCCACCTCCTGAATATGTGCCCCCTGTGGATATTTCGGTGAATGCTACAGCAGGTGCAAATGCGATTGCTTCTGTCTCTAACGCGCCTGTGGCCCCAGTCAGAACGCCGCCTGTGATTAACGCAGCCGCAAGTTGTCCTAAGCCTGAATACCCCAGCTCTTCACGCCGTAATGAAGAAGAGGGCACTGTTCAGCTGCGATTCTTGATTGGTACAGAAGGCCAAGTGATGGAGTCTCAAGTTGAGAAGAGCTCTGGCTTCACACGCTTGGATGAGGCGGCACGTATTGCGTTGTCACGCTGCCAGTTCAAGCCAGGCACGCTCAACGGCAAAGCAGAACAAAGCTGGGCCAGCATGAAATACACATGGCGCTTGGAATAAGCGACACACATTAACCACCGAATTCAAAAAATTTCTTAGGAGTCATTCATCATGATTAAACAAATCAAAACTCTCGCGCTGAGCGCTGGCCTGGTCGCAGGCTTGTTGTTTGGCATGGTTGGCCAAGCGCAAGCTGCAAAAGACAAAGCCCCTGCAGCAGCGCCTGCTGCTGCAGAAGTTGCAGCACCAGCCCCCGTGGCAGCACCTGCTCCCACTCCAGCACCCGCTGCACATGCGGGCGAAGAAAACCCCTACGGCTTGAGCGCTTTGTGGGCACAAGGCGACGTGGTGGCCAAAGGCACTTTACTGATCTTGGTGATCATGAGCATGGGTAGCTGGTATGTGATTTTCACGAAGTACTTTGAGCAAGCCAAGATTGGCCGCTTTGCCAAAGAAGCGCAAGACAGTTTCTGGACTGCAGGCAATGTGCGCCAAGGCGCAGACACTTTGGCTGAGGACAGCCCTTTCCGCTTTATCGCTGAAAAAGGCTTGGAAGGTGCGAGCAAGCACACCGGTTTGTTGGGTGCGATCAACTTCAACGACTGGGTGACCATGAGCATTCAGCGCGCCATTAACAACGTGCAAAGCCGCATGCAAGATGGCTTGGCATTGTTGGCCACTGTGGGTTCTACTGCACCGTTCGTGGGTTTGTTCGGCACGGTTTGGGGAATTTACAACGCGTTGGTCAAGATTGGTATGTCTGGTCAAGCGAGTATCGACAAAGTCGCTGGCCCTGTGGGTGAATCACTCATCATGACTGCGATTGGTTTGGCTGTGGCTGTGCCTGCTGTGTTGGGCTACAACTGGTTGGTGCGTCGGAACAAGTCGGCTATGGAAGATGTGAACGCCTTCGGTTCTGACTTGCACTCTGTGCTGCTCGGCACCAACGGCAAGTAATCAAGGAGTCACCATCATGGCCATGAACGTTGGATCGGACGCAGATGACGAGATCATCGGCACGATCAACACCACCCCCCTTGTGGACGTGATGTTGGTGTTGCTGATCATCTTCTTGATCACCATTCCTGTGGTGACGACGTCGGTGAAGGTGGATCTCCCCAAAGAGAAAAACCTGATCCGCGAAACCAAGCCAGAGAACGTGATCATTTCGGTGAATGCGCAGGGCAATATTTACCTGTACGACACGCCGATCAAGAACTCGGCTGACTTGGTAGACCGCATGAAAACTTTTGCGGTGAAAGATCCGCAGCCCGAAGTGCAAATTCGCGGTGATGCGCGCAGCGATTTTGAGTCGGTCGGGCGTGTGATGTATGCCGTGCAACGTGCGGGCATTGTGAAGGTCGGTTTCATCACCGAACCGAACTGATCTAAGGAGTCAAACATGGGAATGAACGTCGGCCAAGGATCAGGCAGCGGTGAACCCGAAGTGATGATGGATATCAACACCACGCCATTGATTGACGTGATGTTGGTGCTGTTGATCATGTTGATCATCACCATCCCCGCGCAGTTGCATAGCGTGAATTTAGATATGCCTGTGTCCAAGCCACCCACCAAGAAGGTTGACCCTGTGGTGATCAAGATTGATGTGGATGCCAATAGCGTGATCAACTGGAATGGCAAGCCCCTGGCCAGTCGCGCAGAGCTTGATTTGAAGTTGCAAGAGGCAACCAAGATGGATCCACAGCCTGAGTTGCATTTGCGCTCACATGCCAAGGCCAAGTATGAAGCTGTGGCGGCTGTGATGGCCAATGCACAGCGCTTGGGTTTGAATAAGCTCGGTATCGTGGGATCTGAGCAGTTTGTGAATTAATTTCTTCAAGGTTTCTGCAAGAGGGAAACCCTTTGCCCCTCCTCGTCAGAGGTGGGGCATTTTTTTAAGGAGTCTGCAAATGACAACATTATGGAAAAAATGGTTTGCATTGAGCGTATTGGGCGTTGCGTTGAACACGATTGCACAAGTCAATTTGCGACCTGAAGTAGCAAAGCCATTACAAGTAGCGCAAGAGGCGATTCAAGCTAAGCAGCCCGAGGTGGCGCTACAAAAAATTCAAGAGGCACGACTCACCTCGCAGCTGACTGAGCTAGAAAAAATGTTTTTAGAGCGTTTGTCAGTGGTGGCAGCGATGAATGCGCAAAAGTTCGATGTGGCGTCCAGCTCCTTGGAGTATTTGCTGCAAAGCAAAGAGCTGTCGGATGCAGATCGTTTGACTCTGACTGAAACGATGGTGAGCGTGAGTCAGCGCAACAAAGATCATGCCAAGGTGGTTCAGTGGGCACGTCGCTATGCGCAAGACGGTGGTAGAAATCAGCGTGTACACATCATGAAAGTACAGGCCTTGGCTTTGCAGGGTTTACACAAAGATGTATTGCAAGAAATGACCGAGGCATACAAAGCTGCGGGCTATCAACCCGAAGAGGCAGAGCTGCGCATTTACGCGTTCAGCCAAAAACAACTCAAAGACGATGCAGGGTACATCGGCTCATTGAGTCAATTGGTGAAACGTTTTCCAAGCAAAGAATATTGGTCTGATTTGCTCAACAGCATGGGGCGCACGCCTGGCATCAATGCGCGCACGCAACTGGATGTTTCGCGTTTGATGGATGCATCGGGCACGATGGAAGAGGCTGAAGATTATTTAGATGCAGCACAGTTTGCGATCAAATCAGGATTGCCACACGAGGCTTTACGCTTTATAGATCAAGGTCAAGCTGCTGGCTTGTATAAAGGTACAACAGCTACAACTGCCACTAAGCTCAAGCAGCAAGCCCAGCAGCGTGCGACCGAGGATGACAAAGCACTCAAGTCATTGACCTTGGCTTCCGATAACGGCCCAATATTGGCGCAGCTGGGTGATGTACTGCTGTCTAAAAGTCAGTGGGCTGAGGCGGCTGAGGCTTACCAAAAGGCTTTGAGTAAAGGTGGTCTCAAGCGTGAAGCAGACACGCGCTTGCACTGCGGCATTGCACTTTTCAAAGCCAAGCAAACGGAGGCAGCCAAATTGATGTTGCAAAGCGTGACAGCAGACTCGCCTGCCGTGCAGATGGCCAGCCTGTGGATTTCATTGGCGAAATGAGCCCTATGATTGGAAGGTATTCAATAGGTGAAACCAATTTCCAAACGCATGGCCAGTTCAGATAACGATAAACGAAAAATTCAGATGATTGACATTGCTCGTATGGCGGGCGTGTCCACATCAACCGTATCGCGTGCATTGAACGGTAGCTCGTTGACGAACGATGAGACTCGTCAACGCATCATTGAGCTTGCCCGTTCGTTGAACTACACCATTAACCAAAGCGCCAAAAGCTTGCGCATGGGCGATAACCGCACCATTGGTGTGGTTATTCCATACGATAGAAAAACCCGTCAACACATTTCAGACCCGTTCTTCTTAGGGATGCTTGGTAGCTTGGCAGATGCATTGACGGATCGCAACTACGACTTGTTACTGTCACGTGTGGATGCCGATCATTTGGACGACATGGCTTCTTTGTATGACACAGGCCGTGCCAAAGGCATCATTGTGATTGGTCAGTGGGGGCATCATGATCAGTTGAACGATTTAGCCCGTCGGCATGTACCCATGGTAGTTTGGGGGGCGCAACTGCCGCGTCAGCTCTATTGCAGCGTAGGTAGCGATAACGTCTCTGGCGGTGCCTTGGCCACTGAGCATTTGCTGGAGCTAGGTCGCCGACGTATTGTGTTCATGGGCGATACAGATATGCCCGAAGCTGCCAAGCGATATGAGGGTTATTTGCAAGCGCATCAAAAAATAGGCTTGCCTGTGGATCCTCAGCTATATATCAAGTCACCGTTTACTGCAGAAGAGGCGCAGGCTTCTTTACGTAGTTTCTTGGAGACGGGGGTGACGTTTGATGCCATTTTTGCCGCCAGTGATTTGATTGCCATCAATGCCATGGGCTTGCTCAAAGGTCAAGGCGTGTCGATTCCTGAGCAGGTGAGTGTGGTGGGTTATGACGATATTGACATGGCTTCTCACAGCTTTCCACCGTTGACGACCATTCGTCAGCAGATTGATACTGCGGGGCAGGTGTTGATGGATTCGCTGCAAGAAGTATTGAATGGCGAAATCACAGACTCCAAACTGTTACCCACTTCCTTGGTCGTACGAGGTTCCACGGTTTGATCTGTCGTGTGAGTTAGCTGACCAACCCCACATAGACGTTTTGCACATCGTCGTTGTCGTCAATCGCTGAAAGAAATGCTTCGACTTCTTCCAACGCTGCGGCGCTCAGGTTGGCAGGGTCCACTGGGTTCTTGGGTTTGTAGCCCAGTTTGGCCGATAACACATTGAAGCCATGTGTGGGCAGTGCACGACTGACCAAATCAAGGTCGGTGGGTTCGGTGATGAAAACAGTTGTGCCTTCATCCCCCGCTTCCAAGTCTTGTGCACCCGCTTCGATAGCGGCTACTTCGGGGTCTGCGTCGGTGGCAGTGGGTTCAGCTTCAATCAAGCCAATGTGGTCAAAGTCCCATGACACCGAGCCTGATGTACCCAGCTGACCTTTGCGAAACAGCACGCGCATTTCGGGGGCAGTGCGGTTGACGTTGTCGGTCAAGCACTCGACCATGACGGCCACTTGATGCGGTGCGTAGCCTTCGTAAATGACGCGTTCAAACTGCACCGATTCGCCTGTGAGGCCTGCACCTTTTTTAATAGCACGGTCCAGCGTGTCTTTGGGCATGGACACCTTGCGGGCTTGTTCCATCACCATGCGCAATCTGGCATTGGCGGCAGGATCAGCACCGTTGCGCGCAGCCACCATGATGTCTTTGGCGAGTTTGCCAAACATGCGGCCTTTGGCGTTGGCGGCTAAGTCTTTGCCTTTGGCTTTCCATTGAGCGCCCATGTGTGTTTTCCTTCGTGTTTTGTTTTGGGTGTTTAGTTGTCGGTGCTCGCGCTCCAGCGCTCGTTCCATGCGTGTTCAATTTGACGGCGGTCGCGCTTGGTGGGGCGGCCGTGTTCAATGCTGTGTGCGGGCTCAAACGCCAAACGGTTTTGCTCGGCCTGTTTGGCGCGCAAGGCGACGCTCTCGGTCGTCTCTTCGTACAACAGTTGCGCCACAGGGGCAGGGCCACGTGCGGCGCTGATGCCTTTGACTTGAACTGTTTTGGTGATGTTGCCTTGGCGAATGGTGAGGGTGTCGCCCACCTTCACCTCACGCGCAGGTTTGACGTCTTGACCGTTGAGTTGCACGCGGTGCTTGGTGACTTCATCGCATGCGAGGCTGCGTGTTTTGTAAAAGCGTGCAGCCCACAGCCACTTGTCGATGCGTAGGCTATCCATCAGTGGTTGAACACGTCCAACACGCGTGTGAGGTCGTGGCTGGTGTAGGTGGGCTGAGGACCGATAGTTTCAAAAGGCAGTTGTTGGCGGTTCACCCATAGGGTGGTGAACCCAAACCAAGTCGCACCCAGCGCGTCCCAGCCGTTGCTGGATACAAACAAAATGTCTTGCTTTTCTGCTTTGATGGTTTGTTGCACCAAGCCATAGGCTTCGGGGGCGGTTTTGAACAAGCGAATGGCGTCGACTGAGATGACGTGGTCAATCAAGTCGGTCATGCCAGCGCTGCTCACTGCGGTGTGAAGCATGTCAGGACTGCCGTTGGACAGGATGGCGGTGGTGATGCCGCGTTCTTTGAGGTTTTGCAATACTCTGAAGTTTTCAGCAAACGGCGTGAGCTTGGCGTATTGGCCCATCAAGGCTTCAACGTGCTCCGACTTGGCGTCGAGCTTGAAGCGTTCCAGCGTATAGAGCAGGGCGCTGCGTGTGATGTCCCAAAACGACTGGTAGTAGCGGCTACCTCCTGCACGGTGCGGGTCTGACATGGTGATGAGCCGCGTGTAGTCAATTTGCTTGTCACGCCACAGCACCGAGATGGCTGCACCTTGGCCTGGGTAGAGCTGTTCGGCCAATGCGCCGATCGAGTACACATCGAACAACGTGCCATAGGCGTCAAACACAACAGCTTGGATGGACATGATCAGTCCTCGTTGGGCAGCAAGCAGCAGGTGTCGCCACTCGCGGGGCGTTCAATCTTGATGCGGTGGATGTTGGGCAACGACGCTTTGAGGTCGTTGTAGATGAAGGCGCACAGGTTCTCGAGCGTGGCGGGGCCTATGCCTGGCACTTCGTCGAGGAAATGGTGGTCGAGTTTCTCACGCACTTTCTCGACTTCTTTGCGCAGAAAAGCGAGGTCCATCATCATGCCCGACTCAGGGTCAGGCTTGCCCGCAATGGTCACCTCCGCGTGGTACGTGTGGCCGTGGATGCGCAGGCTGCCTTCTGCATCAATTTTGCGGCGCAGGGTATGCGCGGCTTCAAAGTAAAAACGCTGGCTGAGTTCGTATTTCATCGGATGCCAATCAACTTATGGGTTTGCACGCTCAGACGCCAGCGCGGGTGCGCTTGGCAATAGGCCACCGCCGCAGCGGTATTGGCCGCAGCGTTGGGCCCATCCATGGGCTGCAAGTAGAAATTTTCAAAGTTCAATGATTCATACAGCGCGGGCTCTGCACCCACTTGCGGAAACACCAGCTTGAGCTCTTGTCCAGTGTCCACCAAGCGTTGGCTGCCTGCTTTGGGGCTCATGCACAACCAGTCAATGCCTTTTGGGGGGAGTACCGTGCCATTGGTTTCGACGGCGATGGTGAAGCCAAGCGTGTGCAGGGCGTCGACCAGTGCCTCGTCCACTTGCAGCAATGGCTCGCCACCGGTCAGCACCACAAAGCGGTGTTGGGTATCACTGGCGGGCCAAAAGCTGGCAATAGCCGTAGCCAAAGCTTGGGCGCTGTCGAATTTGCCACCGTGCGTGCCATCGGTGCCCACAAAGTCGGTATCGCAGAACTGGCAAATGGCCGAGCTGCGGTCTTCTTCGCGGCCGCTCCACAGATTGCAGCCAGCAAAACGGCAAAACACGGCGGGTTGCCCTGCATTGGCGCCTTCACCTTGCAAGGTGTAGAACATTTCTTTCACGCTGTATGTCATGCCTGTATTTTCGCAGCAAGTTACGTGTCACCTTTTTGTGGGCCAATTG
>JACCDG010004691.1_pt1 | contig 24573 bp, 24 predicted proteins | sample 7442471 | NCBI WGS metagenome assembly JACCDG01 (sample SAMN15323444, study PRJNA562643) | freshwater metagenome | isolation source: river surface water | place: USA:Blue River Watershed | collected 2017-08-17 | reverse complement strand
TTTGGTTCAAAATCAATTGATGAGGTCAAGGCAAAGCTTGTCTCAATGGGAATGTCTCTCAAGGACAGCCCAGTTGGTTTCGATCCAACCCAACACCAGAACTACAACGCATCAGTCGACGATGATTTCGTCGATGCAGAGCAGGCCTAGGAGAATCGAAAATGCCAACACCAAGTAAAGGTCCTCGTTTGGGTTCAGGCCCATCACATGAGCGACTACTTCTACGCACACTCGCAGAGCAGTTGTTCGAGCACGGCAAGATCACGACAACAGAGGCAAAGGCAAAGCGCCTACGTCCTTTGGCAGAGAAGCTAGTTACCTTCGCAAAGAAGGGCGATCTAGCAGCTCGTCGTCAGGTCATGGCGCAGATTCAGAACAAAAGCGTTGTACACACACTCTTCACTGAGATCGGTCCACGTTTTGCAACACGCGAAGGTGGATACACACGCATTACTAAGGTCGGTCCTCGCAAGGGTGACAACGCACCGATGGCGGTAATCGAGTTACTAACTGAGAAAGATAAGTAAAACTTTCTTTTTTAGAAATTATTATCATGACGGAACCCACTCTCTACCCTGAGAGTGGGTTTCTTCGTTTACGGATTGATCTTGCATACGACGGAACAAATTTTTCGGGGTGGGCGACGCAACCAAACCGGCGCACAATTCAGGAGCTAGTTGAACAAGCGATCGGAACAATTACTCAGACCAAGATCGAATCTATCGTCGCTGGGCGCACCGATGCGGGTGTGCACGCCACAGGTCAGGTAATCCATGTAGATGTACCTGAAAGTATTAACCTCGAGGAGATCGCTTACAAATTAAATCGAATACTTGACGAAGATATTCGCATCATGAGGGTGAGTATTGCTCCCGAAGCATTTCATGCACGTTTTTCAGCGCTGCGAAGACGGTATATCTACAAGATTCTGGATCAGAACCTTCCAATTCCACCAATTAATCGTTACGACATAGCCTCTTGGTATCGGCCATTAGATGCAGAACTCATGAATTCAGCTAGTTCATTAGTACTCGGTCACCATGATTTCGCTGCATTCTGTAAATATAAAGAGGGTGGAACAACACTTCGTACTCTTGAAAAGTTTCACTGGGAACGCCAAGGAGATTTACTAGTTGCCTCCATCGTGGCCGATGCTTTCTGTTATTCAATGGTCCGAAATTTAGTTGGCGCGGTTGTTTGCGTTGCAGATGGACGTAAAGACCCCACCTGGATGGGAGAGCTTTTAGCCAATAAAGAGAGAGTTAGTGATTCATTGGTATTTCCAGCAAGAGGTTTAACGCTGTCCTCAGTTGAGTATCCAACTAATGATCAACTACTTGAGCGAGCAAAGGTGACAATCGGAAAGCGCGACAATGGGACACATTGATGTTTCAGCGGTCGAGTACACATTGTCAGATGGTCGTTTACTGCTCAATGATGTGAGTTTTCGAGTTGGAGATGGTGCAAAGGTTGCCTTAATTGGTCCTAATGGCTCTGGAAAAACTACGTTGATCAGGATGATTTGCGGAGATTTAAAGCCAGACAAGGGAACCGTTTCAATAACTGGTGGGCTTGGCGTCATGCGCCAGTTCATTGGTTCAGTTCGGGATGAATCCACAGTCAGAGATTTATTGATTTCAGTTGCACCAAAAGCAATTCGTGATGCTGCCGAAAAGATTGATGAAACTGAAAGACTTATGAACGCAGAGTCAACGGAAAAATCTCAAATGAATTATGCGCAAGCATTAATTGATTGGGGCGATGCTGGGGGTTATGAATTCGAAGTACTTTGGGATAAGTGTTGCACTGAGATGCTTAGCAAATCATTTGATGAGGTCTCGCACCGCCTGGTGAATACTCTCTCGGGTGGCGAGCAGAAAAAGCTAGTCTTGCGTGCACTCCTAGAGGGACCAGAAGAAGTCTTACTCCTCGACGAACCAGATAACTACTTGGATGTTCCATCAAAGAGATGGCTTGAGAAAGTTGTATCTGAAACCAAGAAAACAGTCTTATTCGTAAGCCATGATCGTGAGCTTCTTGAAAACACGGCAACCCGAATTGTCACATTAGAGCAAGGTATTAATGGAAATACTGCGTGGGTGCATGGCGGTAAATTCTCGACATGGCATGAAGCGCGCTCTGCACGCAATGAAAGGTTCGCAGAGTTACTTTTGCGTTGGGAACAAGAGCATCAACGATTGATTGATTTAGTAAAGACATTACAGGTTCAAGCTGCGAGTTCTCCAGATATGGCGAGCAAGTACCATGCCATGCAGACCAGACTTCGAAAGTTTGAAGAAGCTGGCGCTCCCGAAACACCTCCAGTTGAGCAAGATGTGAAAGTCGCTTTGAAGGGTGGAAGGACAGGACTTCGTGCACTTACATTTGAAGAACTTTCAATAGAGAATTTAACCAAGCCATTTAATTTTGAGGTCTTTTTTGGTGACCGCATTGCTGTATTAGGTAAGAACGGAACAGGTAAGTCGCACTTTCTTCGCCTCATTTCAGGGGATGAAACGGTGAAATATTCTGGGAACTTTAAAGTAGGTGCCCGTGTTGAAATTGGATACTTTGCACAGACACATTCACATCCAGAGTTTGAGGGGAAAACCCTTTTAGAAATATTGTGGGAGTTACATTCCCTTCAACTGGGTCCAGCAAAAAGTGTTTTGCGACGTTATGAAATTGATCAGCAAGCCAACCAAAAATTCACTTCATTGTCGGGTGGCCAACAAGCTAGATTTCAAGTCTTATTGCTAGAGCTGGCGGGTGATACTTTGTTGTTGCTAGATGAGCCGACAGACAACTTGGATTTGGCCAGTGCCGAGTCGCTCGAAAATGCGTTGGATCGATATGAAGGTACTGTTATTTCAGTGACCCATGACAGATGGTTCACGCGAGGATTCAATCGTTTCTTGGTATTTGGCAAGGATGGCGGGGTATATGAGAGCCCTGAGCCGGTCTTCGATCACTAATAAGCAGGGGTTTTAGCCCGATTTTGACCCCTGAGCCTGACGCGGGTACCCTTACTCCTCTGCGCCTGACAAAGGCGCCGTCGAAAACACTTAAAAGAAGGTAGGCAAGAGCGTGCGTACATACAGTCCAAAAGCCGGTGATGCGGTCCGTAACTGGCACATCATCGATGCACAAGATGTGGTCTTGGGCCGTCTTGCAACACATGCTGCTGTCCTACTTCGTGGAAAGCACAAGACAACATTTGCTCCACACATGGACATGGGTGACTTCGTGGTTGTTATCAACGCAGAAAAGATCGCGTTGTCAGGTAACAAGTCATCACAGAAGTGGGCTCACCATCACTCAGGTTTCCCAGGCGGTCTAACTTCCACTGTGTACGGTGAGCTTCTAGAAACTCACCCAACTCGTGCAGTTGAAAAGGCGATCAAGGGAATGCTTCCAAAGAACTCACTTGGAAAGCAGATGGCATCAAAGCTAAAGGTTTACGCAGGTCCAGAGCACCCACATGCTGCTCAAGCACCAAAGCCATATGTATTCAATCAAGTTTCACAAATCGTGAAGTAAGGGAAAAGTAAATGTCAGAGAACTTTGATCTAATCGACAACGAAGACGCTCCTACTTCATACTCAACATCATCACCAGCTCCAGCAACAAACCGTCCAGCTATCAAAGCGCCAGGTGCAGGTACCGGCCGTCGTAAGGAAGCTGTTGCACGTGTTCGCCTTGTTCCAGGAACAGGTCGTTGGGTTGTAAACGGTAAGACTCTTGAGAACTACTTTCCAAACAAGGTTCACCAGCAACTAGTGTCGGAGCCATTCCGCACAGTAGGTGCTGAGAACCAATACGACGTTTTTGCACGCATCAACGGAGGTGGAGTTTCAGGTCAAGCTGGCGCACTTCGTTTAGGTGTTGCTCGTTCACTTAATCAGATTGATGAAGAAGCGAACCGTCCAGCACTGAAAAAAGCTGGATTCCTTTCACGTGATGCACGTGTTATTGAGCGCAAGAAGTACGGTCTTAAGAAGGCTCGTAAGCGTTCTCAATACTCAAAGCGTTAATTCACATTTATCAAAGGAGTTCCAATGGCGCTTTTTGGCACCGATGGAATCCGTGGCTTAGCCAATCGTGATCTCACCGCAGAACTCGCATTAGATGTTTCTGTCGCTGCTGCGCACATATTGGTAGAAAGCTCTTCAAATAAGGATCATCAGCCAACTGCAATTGTTGGCCAGGATTCACGTGCATCTGGGGAGTTTTTAGAGGCGGCTGTTGTTGCTGGCTTAACTAGCGCCGGCATCAATGTGTACCGGGTTGGCGTACTCCCAACTCCAGCAATCGCTCACCTTGTTGCTGAAATGAAATGCGACCTGGGTGTCATGATCTCTGCATCTCACAATCCAATGCCTGATAACGGAATCAAGTTATTCGCACGTGGTGGCGGCAAGCTAGATGATGCGATCGAAGCGAGAATCGAAGCGCGTATGGGCGAAGATTGGGAACGCCCAACAGGCAGAAATGTTGGTCGCGTCATTAATGATGAGGCTGTAACAGAGAAGTACTTAAAGCATCTGCTCTCTTCAGTCGAGACACCTTTGAAGGGTCTCAAGATTGTTGTTGATTGTGCCAATGGTGCATCTTCATATGTTGCCCCCGAGGTATACCGCCGTGCAGGCGCAGAGGTTATTGCAATCTTTAATCAACCAGATGGCTGGAACATCAATGATGATTGTGGATCAACCCACCTTCATCAACTTCGATCAGCAGTACTTAAAGAGGGTGCAGACCTTGGTATCGCTCACGATGGAGATGCCGATCGTTGTTTAGCAATTGATGCTGCAGGAAATGAGATTGATGGTGATCACATTCTCACAATCTTGGCTCGAGGTTTCAAAGCTCGTGGCGTCTTGAAATCTGACACCGTTGTTGGAACAGTCATGAGCAATCTTGGATTTATGCACGCGATGAAGGATGCTGGAGTCAATGTAGTTACGACCCCGGTTGGCGATCGTTATGTTCTAGAAAACATGATCTCAAATGATTACTCATTAGGCGGCGAACAATCAGGCCATGTAATTATGCGTCAGCTCGCTAATACGGGTGATGGCTTATTAACAGCACTGCAGTTAATGCAAGAGATCGTTCGAACAGGAAAAACTCTTCAAGAGCTAGCCGCCACAATGGTTCGATTCCCACAAGTTCTTACCAATGTGAAGGATGTTGCAAAAGATAAGTTGCCTGGAAACGCAGTTATCGCAGCTGCGGTGAAATCAGCCGAGGATCGCTTAGGTGATTCAGGACGTGTTTTACTGCGCGCATCTGGCACAGAGGCGCTTGTAAGAGTCATGGTTGAAGCCGCCAGTGATAGCCTTGCGCAAGAAGTTGCACAGCAGTTGGCAGATGTAGTTGAGAAGGAACTGGGGAAATAATTTATGTGCGGAATTGTGGGTTACACAGGACCACAATCTGCCTCACATCCTTTAATTGAGGGTCTGCGTCGTCTTGAGTACCGTGGATATGACTCTGCGGGAATTGCCCTAGGAACACCAGGCAAGTTGTTTATTGAAAAGAAAGCCGGGAAGCTTTCAAATTTAGAGAACTCCCTTGATGCCTCATTGCCAAATGTTCATTCAGGAATTGGCCATACTCGTTGGGCTACTCATGGTGGACCGACAGATGGAAATGCACACCCTCATGTAGATAATGAAGGAAAGCTTGCAGTTATCCATAATGGAATTATTGAAAACTACACCGAACTTCGTTCACAACTTGAAGCCAAGGGTCATAAATTTTCATCTGAAACAGATACTGAATCAGTTGCCCATTTACTCAGCGATTTACGAAAAGAGCACAAGGGAGACTTAACCGCAGCGATGCGTGATGCGGTTAAAGCCCTTCGTGGATCATTTACCTTGTTAGCTATCCATGCCGATGCTCCCGATGTAATCGTGGGAGTTCGTCGAAACTCACCTCTTGTAGTTGGTTTAGGTGAGGGCGAAAACTTCATGGCATCTGATGTTGCAGCCTTTATTGAGTTCACCAAGAAGGCCATTGAGCTTGGTCAGGATGAGGTCGTCACCATGACACCAACATCTGTTGAGATCACAGATCTTGATGGCAAGCCCGTTACACCAAAACAGTATGAAATTTCATGGGATGCCAGCGCAGCGCAAAAAGGTGGCTTTGCACATTTCATGTTGAAGGAAATCTTTGAGCAACCAAAGGCGGTAGCTGACACTTTGATTGGCCGTTTAAGCGATAACAATCAAATCCTGTTGGATGAGCTCCACATGAGCACCGATGAGATCCGTTCACTTAAGAAAATCACAGTTATTGCATGTGGAACCGCTTATCACGCAGGAATGGTTGCCAAGTACGCGATTGAAAAGTGGGCCAAGATTCCGGTCGATGTTGAGATTGCCAGCGAGTTTAGATATCGCGATCCAATTATTGATCCAAGTACTTTAGTAATTGCGATCTCACAATCAGGCGAAACGATGGACACCTTGATGGCTGTTCGTCATGCAAAAGCAGCGGGTGGAAGAGTCTTAGCAATTTGTAATACAAATAGCTCAACTATCCCGCGTGAATCAGATGCGGTTCTCTATACCCATGCCGGTCCTGAAATAGCAGTAGCTTCGACAAAGGCGCTTCTGACTCAGATGATTGCGGTTTACTTAATTGGATTACACCTTGGACAGGTAAATGGATCGCTGAAAGATTCACAGGTAAGAGATCTTTATAAGGAGCTCCTAGAACTTCCTGGAAAGATTGAACAGATCCTGGAAACCGTTGAACCACTTCGTGAACTCACTCGTAAATTTGCACACAACAACACAGTTTTGTTCTTGGGCAGAAATATCGGATATCCAGTAGCTCTCGAAGGTGCCCTAAAACTCAAAGAGCTTGCCTATATCCATGCAGAAGGTTTTGCCGGGGGAGAGCTCAAGCATGGTCCGATCGCACTTATTGATCAGGGAACACCGGTAATCGCCATTCTTCCGGCTGGGCATGAGCACGCACTTGATGAAAAGATGTTGAGCAATATTCAAGAGGTAAAAGCCCGTGGCGCACGTGTCATAGTTATTGCTGAAGAAGGCGCGCATGTTGAAGGTGCCGAACACATCATTCGAATTCCTGTTGTCCCAGCTTTGTTCCAGCCAGTGTTAGCAACAGTTCCACTGCAGGTATTTGCTTACGAAATGGCAGTCGTTCGTGGCAATGATGTTGATCAACCTAGAAATTTGGCTAAATCTGTAACGGTTGAGTAATGGAAAAATTAGCACAAACCCGTCGACGTCAGATGGACCGAGCACTTCGCTGGTCGCTGTTATTGTTCTTTGGTTTCTTGGTTGTGACTCAACAGGTATATACAAATGGTCCATTAGTTGCCTATGACAAAGAAATTAATAGCCAACCCAAACCGCAGTTTGAAGGTTTAGCAGGATTTATCCTTAGGCGTTTGGATGATTTAGGTCTCCGAAGTTTAACAGCGACCGTCTTATTAATTGCCGCATCCTTTATCGCCTATAAATTTAAAACTTGGCGCCCGTTAAATTTGGCATTGATTTCACTACTCTCACTTAACCTTGTTGTAGGAACATTCAAGATATTTTTGGGACGCACTAAGCCTCGAGATGGTTTCGATTTATTACATGCAGGTGGAATGTCATATCCAAGCGGACATGCCTCCAACGCGGTCTTATCATGGGGAATATTGGCGTATTTGATTTATCGATACGCAAAGGTGGATCGGTATCAAGGACGTTTAGCTAGTGCAGGGGTTGCCCTAATCAGCCTTACGGTTTGTGTAGTTTCTTTGATCCGTCATACACATTGGTTTAGCGATTTATTAGGTGGATTATTTGTGGGTAGCGCCTTGTTGGTCGCTGTAATTGCTATCGATAGGTATGTTCCCTCGAAAAGTCAGTTGCACTAGACTCCACCAATGTTCAATCGAGCTGAGGCACGCATAGATCTTGCGCGAATTGCAGCCAACATCAAGCACTTAAAGCAGCTCTCTGGAACGCCAGTAATGGCTGTAGTTAAGGCAGATGCATATGGGCATGGCTTAGTTCCCGTTGCAAAGGCTGCACTAGAGGCAGGCGCATCTTCATTAGGAGTAGCCCTTCTGGAAGAAGCAGTAACTTTGCGGGAAGCTGGAATAACCGCGCCTATTCTTGCCTGGTTAGTTCCACCCGGATCTGATTTCAAGTTAGCTGTCGATAACAATATTGAGTTAGCAGCATCTTCCATCAAAGCACTTGAAGAGATTGGAGCGGTGAAATCTGAGTTCCGTCCAAAGGTGCATCTAGAAGTAGATACTGGAATGAGCCGCGGAGGATTTCTGAACGAGTGGGGCAAGATTGATGGTCACCACGTAGCAAATCTTGAGATCGTCGGAATCTTTTCTCACTTTGCACGCGCTGATGAGCCAGGAGAAGCACAAAACGATTCACAACGCAATCGATTCAAGGAAATGGTTGCAACGGTTGAATCATTTGGTTACACAAACATAATTCGCCATCTCTCTAACTCTGCAGCAACACTTAAGGATAAAGACTCACGTTTCGATATGGTGCGAGTTGGAATTGCTATGTATGGCTTGTCTCCTGATCTAAAAACCTTGGGGGACAGTGCATCACTCGGATTACAGCCAGCGATGCAACTTCGAGCTAGATTGCATTTGGTAAAGACCGTACCTGCAAATACTCCAGTCGGTTATGGAGCAACCGCCCATACAACTGCTGAGACAAAACTGGGAGTTGTTGCGATGGGATATGCAGATGGAATTCCCAGAATCGCACATGGTGCTGGCGTATTTGTTGATGGAAAGCGGGCACCGATTATTGGAAGGGTATCGATGGATCAATTCGTGGTGGACCTGGGAGCTGAATCCAAGGCTGCTACGGGTGATTGGGTGATTATTTTTGGAGATGGCTCTACTGGCGAGTACACAGCCGATGATTGGGGCGCTGCCAGCGGCACAATTAATTACGAGATAGTTACACGAATCGGCCCTCGTGTGCCTAGAATCTACGCACATCATGACTAATAAAAATGCGGCGCTGCAAGTCGAACGAGTTAATGTCTCCTTCGGTGGCCTTCGGGCACTCAATGATGTCTATTTAGAGATTGCAAAGAATGAGGTTGTGGGTTTAATTGGACCTAATGGTGCAGGTAAGACAACTTTGTTTAACGCCCTTTGTGGCTTAGTAACACCGGATTCAGGCGAGTTGCATCTCAATGGAAAGAAACATGATTTTCCAAAACCATTTGAACTTGTTGATTTGGGTATCGCACGAACATTGCAAGGCGTAGGACTTTTTGGAGATCTAACTGTTTTAGAAAATGTGATGATTGGCGCGCAGCATTTAGCTCAGACCGGATTGATTTCAGCGGCACTTGGACGAAACAGAAAAGATGAAGATCAAATTCGAAACAAAGCACGCGTTGCTTTAGAGCGCGTCTATGCAGGTGGCATCGCTCATCGCCGTGCAGACACATTGGCATATCCCGATACAAAACGTGTTGCAATTGCGCGTGCGCTAGTGAGCGAACCAAAGATTTTGATGTTAGATGAACCAGCAGGTGGCTTGGGTGCTCAAGATATCGAGTGGATGAATTCTCTTATTAAGAATCTCAGCGTTGACATGTCTGTGCTTTTAATTGAACATCATATGGATGTTGTTATGTCGGTCTGCAGCAGGTTGTATGTCCTTAATTTTGGTGAAGTAATCGCCAGTGGAGATGCTGAGACCGTGCGCCGCGATCCAGCAGTAATGGCTGCCTATCTTGGAACAGGAAACAACAATGTCGCTTAATGTTTCCAATCTAACTGTGCACCATGGTGCTATTTGTGCGGTCAACCAAGTTTCATTAGCGGTTCCAACTGGGAAGCTTGCTGCTGTTATTGGGGCAAATGGAGCGGGTAAAACCACCTTATTGCGAGCTCTTTCTGGTCTTAACCACCCAACACATGGCTCCATCATGTGGAAGGGCGAAAGAATTGTTGGAATGAAACCCGAGGCATTGGTTCGCCGAGGTGTTTCACATGTTTCTGAAGGTAAGTCAGTTATTCCAGAGTTAACAGTGCGCGAGAACTTGGAACTTGGAGCTATTTGGCGCCGTAATGCCAAGGAGTCTAAAGAATCAATTGATCAAGTTGTTTCAATTTTTCCTCGCCTAGGTGAGCGCATTCAGCAGCGCGCCGATACTTTGTCTGGTGGAGAGCGACAGATGTTGGCAATTGGACGAGCCATTATGTCTAAACCACAACTACTTCTCCTCGATGAACCATCTCTCGGATTAGCACCTCTGGTCGTTGAGCAAATTTTCCAAACAATTCGAGACTTAACAACCTCAATGAATTTAACGGTTTTATTGGTAGAACAAAATGCCATGGGTGCACTAAAGATTGCTGATCTTGGAATTGTTCTCAATCTTGGAAAAGTAGTTGCAATAAATCATGCTCAAGCGCTCATCGATGATCCTGCCGTACGCGCGGCATATTTGGGGTACTAATGAATAAATTATTAGAGACCATTCTTATCGGAATATCAACCGGTTCTATCTATGCTCTGATGTCAATCGCGCTAGTTTTGGTCTGGCGATCAACTCGTGTAGTTAACTTTGCACAAGCTGGTCAGGCAATGCTTTCTACTTACATCGGTTTTGAGATCGCAAGCCGAACTGAAATTTTCTGGCTTGGTCTGGCCTTTGCAATCGCAGCTGGGGCATTACTAGGAGCAGCCGTGGATTTCTTCTTCATGCGAGTTTTGTTCAAGCATGCTGTATCAGGAGCTGCAGCTGTAGTCGCTCCAGTAATTGCTACGTTGGGCTTGCTCGGAATTATTCGAGGAATAGTGGGATTAATTTGGGGCGGAGAGTTCAAGTCAATTAAGGCGCCAGCATCTACTGATGGATTCACCATTGGCGATACAACAATTCCATTTTCAGCTTTAAATCTGCTGGTTATCGGGACGGTTTTCTCAATTCTTATTGTTCTAGCCATCGTATTTCAACGAACAAATCTAGGTTTATCTCTACGTGCCTCAGCGTATGCACCTGAAATTGCACAGTTAGCGGGTATCAAGACAGCGCGAGTCAGGACTATCGGATGGGCAATCGCGGGTGGCGTTGGTGGGGTGGCGGGCATGTTAGTGACATCCAATAACTTCCTCTCACCATACTCGCTAGATCTTTTACTTGTCTTTGGATTTATCGCAGCGGTAATCGGTGGGCTTGAAAGCATGGTTGGTTCTGTTGTTGGGGCCTTACTCCTAGGAATAACTCTTACCTTTATTTTGAACTACGTTGGCACATCATTGGTGTTTATTGGAGGATTCGTAGTTCTCATCGTGGTGTTACTTGTTAAGCCTGATGGAATTATGGCGAAAGGCAGGGCACGCCGTGCGTAAGAAAATTGCTTTCTTTATCTTTCTCGGTTGGATTTTGCTTCTCGTTGGCGATCGCGTAGATGAGCTCCGTGTTTATCAGGGAGCGCAGATTGCGATGTACACGATTGCGCTTGCGTCAATTGTTTTGCTTACCGGTTACTCCGGCCAAGTATCCCTTGGTAATGGAGCGATGATGGCTGTTGGTGGTTATGCAGCAGCATTGACACTTAACAATTTGGGAAGCCCCGTTTGGGTTGCATTCTTAATGGCAATAGTTGCCTCAGCACTTTTCGGGGCATTTCTAGGAACGGCCGCTGCTCGATTATCCGGACCTTATTTAGCGGGAACAACATTAGCGCTAGCTGTAGGTCTTCCAGAGATTGCCAATCAATTTGATTTTCTTGGTGGAGTTCCGGGGCTTCTCTTTGATGTTGGTTTTCCTCCAGAAAGATTTGGAGAAGAGTTCTCCCAATATAAGTGGTTCTTTTGGATTGCCAGCTTTATCGCTCTGATCTCCTTGTTTATTACCTCTAATATTTTGCAATCGCGTTACGGACGTACCTGGCGTGCGATTCGCAGTAGCCCATTGGCTGCCGAGTTAGCAGGGATCAATTCATCGCGGATGAAAATCTTGGCCTTCACCATCAGCTCCGCCCTTGCCGGGCTAGCCGGAGCGGTGATGGCGATGACCATTAGCTTGGTTGCCCCAGGGGCTTACACATTGACCCTCTCATTTGCACTAGTTACCGGAGCGGTACTCGCTGGAGTTTCCAGCTTGCCAGGGGTGGTCTTCGGAGCCTTGATTCTGGTTGCAATTCCTGAGGCAGCAGATGTTGTTGCCACCCGCTTTGGTGGTGGTGAGAACCTCAACAACTATCTCCCGAGCCTTATTGTGAGCGTTTTACTCATTCTCTCAGTAATTTTTACCCCAAACGGCCCAGGAGAGAAGTTGCGCAGACACCACCATAAGAAAAAAATATAGAACCTTAAACTACTAGTAAGTAACTAGTAGATTACTAGAAGTTAAACCACCCTCGATGGAAGGAAAACAATGATCAGAAAGACCCGTGCAAAGAGGACCTGGCTCGCCGCCACGGTGCTCGCAGTTGGCAGCTTATTTGCAACATCGCTACCAGCATACGCAGAGACGGGAGTTACCGGCAGCGAGATTAAGCTCGGTATCACTCTTCCGCTTACTGGAGCAGCATCGCCAGGCTACAACAAAATCGGCAATGCTATGAATGCCTACTTTAAGTACGTCAACGACAATGGCGGAGTCTATGGCCGAAAAGTCACTCTCATCCAAAAAAATGATGAGTACTCACCACAGTTGTCGATTGCTAAGACAAATGAATTAATTTTGAAGGATAAAGTCTTTGCATTAGTTGGCCCACTTGGAACTGCTAACTTCACATCGGTCCACAAGTCTGTAGGTATTGCACGACGTGGAGTCCCAAGTCTTTTCCTTAACACTGGATTTAGTGGATTTGCAAATAAGAAAACTTATCCATCCTCCTTCATGATTCTTCCTTCCTACGCGATGGAAGCAAAGATCATCTCCCAGTTCCTCAAAGAGAATCATGCTGGAAAGAAACTCGGCATTGTCTATCAGAACGATGAGTTCGGAATTGATGGAATGGGCGCATTTAAGGCAGCCGGCATCAAATTTGATGTCAGCATTCCTTACACATCAGGTACTCAGAGCGCCGCAACTGCACAAACCTGGGTCTCTCAGTTGGCAGCAGGTGGAGCACAAGTTGTTGTCTTCTTTGGCGTAACTTCTGCAACAGCTCCGCTACTTGCTGTAGCTGCAGGAGCAAAGTACGCACCACAATGGATCCTTGGATCAGTTGGTGCCGACCCTCTAACTCTTCGCGCACTTGGTGTTCCACTAGCAGTTCTCAATGGCGCACAGACTCCAGCTGGTAATCCATCACCAAATGACACCAGCGATGAGTATGTAAAGCAGTTCCAAGAGATCAACGCTAAGTACAACACTGGTACCGCCTTTGATGACTATGTGCTTCAAGGTATGAACATTGGCTTGATGACTGTCCAGGCTTTGAGAGCTGCAGGACCAAGACCAACACGTAAGGGATTGATTAGAGCTATGGAAACCAAGGGTTCAACCTTTGCATCTGTTGCCTACTCTCCTCTTGGTTTTTCACGGACCAGCAATGTTGGTCACACCGGTTACTACATGGCAGTAATGGATGCCAACGGAGATAGAAAGCCAGTTGGTGGAAAGGTAAAGCTTTACACCACTGATAGCGGCTCCGGTCCAGTTGTGGTTTCCACCTTCAAACGTCCGGCAATGCCAGCGAAAGGATTACCAAGTAACTCATGAGAAACTTTAAATTCAAGCGTTCCTTAACGCTCTTAGCAGGATCAGCACTTGCTGCTTCACTGCTTGTTGCAGCACCAACGGTTGCTAGCGCAAACCCTGTTTGCGATGGCAAGGTCCCGGTTCAAACATGCGGTGGCGCGACCTCTGATGGTGCTCCTTACGCAATGATGGTCCCTGCAAACTTCAATGGAACTGTCTACCTCTATTCACATGGATATCGCCCAAATGTTCCAGTTCCTGCTGGAATTCCTGGATACGGCGGATACACAGTTACGAATACGCCTCAACCTGGTCCAAATGCAACTGTAATTGGTGCGCTTTTGGCTAAGGGATATGGCGTAGTTGGTTCAGGATTTGCACGCCAAGGATGGAATGCAGATTCAGCTATCAAAACTAACGTTGAACTTGTAGGCCTCTTCAAGAAGCAGTTCACGAAGACAACAAAGGTTGTTGCATGGGGCGAATCACTTGGTGGATTCATTACTCAAGCTCTAGCGGAGAAGCACTCAGATCTCTTCAGTGCTGCAGCACCATTGTGTATGGCTAGCGATATCACTCCATTAATGACAATGGCAGGGGATGCGCTCTGGGGAATCAAGACTTTCTTTGATCCAACAATCAAGGGCGGTGGATATTCAGCTGGAGCTGCAGGTTATGCCGAAGCGATGGGTGATCTAGTAAAGGTCTTCACAGTTATCGGATCATTGCAGGCAGCTTTTGCAGCCAACCCAAGCACTCCAGCTTGGCCAGCTACCTCTAAAGTCCCTGATGCAATCAAGGCAATCCCTTCACGAAGCGCACTTGTAATGGTTGCGTTGATGGCTGGAATTCCAATGCAATCAGCGAACTTTGATTCAACTTCAGCACCTGCTGGTTTGCCTGCTGCAAACGCACTTTCATTCCAGCTAGCAATCAACCCTGCCTTTGCAGCTCTTCAGAATGTAGCAAACGCTGCAGCACTTGCAGTTCTTGCAACACATGATCTTGAGCTACAAGCTGGTGGCGCAGTATTTGATAACACAAATACTGATTACGCAGCTCGAATTGCAGATGAGCAATTCAGCTGGGCCTCAGCACTTTCAGGTGCATCAGGAACCGCTGGACTTCTGAGCGTTCTTGCGGCATCTCCACGTGCTAAGGCAAGCCCTGCTGCAGTAGAGAAGCTGAAGACACTTACTTCACACTCTGGAAAGGTTGAAATTCCAACCATTCTCTTTACCGGTGTTGCTGATCCAATTACCACAGCTGGAAACCAGCAGTCAGTAATTGATAAGTACGCAACTTATTGGGCAGAGAAGTGGGTAGCTGCACGAAAGGCAGGAGATCGTAAGCGTCCTGTTAACAACGTGTTAGCAATTTGGAACTTCCCACTTGAGAAGTACACCAAGTACACAGCTGCTGGAGCACCAGATACATCGGTTCCTGCTGCAACTGGTACCAACCACTGTAACTTCACCACATCTCAGTACATGGCAATTGCAGATCTACTTGCACATGCCTCAGCTAATGGTCAGCACCTTTCAGGTGGCCCATTGCTTACTAAGCTTCGTAAGGCTGGAAACATGACTTACGATCGTGGTTATAGTGCTCCGAAGTTGAAGTACTACGGAGATAACTAAGTAATTAGTTACAGATCAACAGTAAGTAAAAAGCGGGGCCAGATTTATCTGGCCCCGCTTTTCTTTGTAAATTTTTTGTGTTGGTTTTACTGAGCGGTCCAGCCACCATCGACTGGAATAGCTGCCCCGGTAATGTTGTGCGCTGCGCGAGAACAAAGAAACACGGCAACCGCACCAATCTCTTCTGGTGTGGACATGCGCCTAGATGGTTGTTTCTCTGAGAGTAAATCTGCGATACCAGCGGCGCGATCTCCATTGTGTAAATCAACCTTTGCCTGAATCTGAGGCTCAATCAAAGCGGTTTCAACCCATCCAGGACAGATTGCATTCACCGTTACTCCACCAGATTTTCCATCTCCGACAGCTGCATATTCAAGTGCGGCAACTTTTGTTAAACCGATAACTCCATGTTTTGCCGATACATAAGGTGCCTTTGCGGCAGATGCCACCAATCCATGAACAGATGCGGTGTTAATTACCCGGCCATACCCACGTTCTTTCATTTGAGGGAGCAGTAAACGCATCGTGTCAAAAAATGAAGTCAAATTAATTGCGATGATGTCATTCCACTTTTCACGTGGCATATTTTCTATGGTAGCTGTGTGCTGAATCCCGGCGTTGTTACACAAAATATCAACCGGACCATTAGCTAACACCTTTGCAATCAACGCCTCCGTAGCAGCAACATCTCGAAGGTCGGATACATAACTCTCCACCTTTGCAGCACCTGCAGCCATGACAGCTTTTTCAGCCTTTGCGATGGTTGCCTCATCTGCCAAACCATGCAGGACGATGGCGGCACCCTCGGCTGCGAGCGAGGTTGCAATACCTAGTCCAATTCCTTGAAATGATCCTGTGATTAGGGCGCGCTTTCCAGAAAGTGTCATTACTTAGCTCCGTAGATTATGTGAGCAACCTTTTCGGCTCCAGTTGCTTCAAGAAACATGTCGTAGTGGTTGCAGTCGGCCAGAACTTCTAGCCTCAGCATTGGGTAGGCGGGAAGAACCGCATCCAAGACAGGCATCGGGTAGAGACCAGCCTCTTCATTTTGTAATCCGCGTTCTGCCTTGATGAAGATGGATTGCTTCTTTAACCCCTGAAGGGATTTAATGATTAGATCATCACCAAAGAGATCTCGAGAATCCTCTTCAACCGCTTGAGGATTTGTTGCAGCCTTCATGTGTGGTTCAACGCCTCGAAGGTCATAGTCGACGTACTCATCAAGTACCGCTGACCAACCCTTTACAAATGCTGCTTGTGGCTTCCAATAGTTTCGATACGCCTCTTTATTTTCAAACTCCATTGCAAGACGTGTCATTGCAGGCCCAAGCACAAATGGCATAACCTGTTCAACGGTCATTCCAGGTGGCAAGGGAAGAGGAACACCACCATCTGCGAATACAACTTCGCCAATCTTATTTGCATACAAACCCGCAACCGCTGCGGCAACAAATGCACCCATGGAGTGTCCGATGACATCGGGGTTACTCCAACCAAAGTAATCAATGACAGCAGCCATATCTTCAGCATGTTGCTTCATTCCAAATGGTCCGGGCAAAGAGTTCGAATCTCCGCGGCCTCGAAGATCAACTGCGAAGGGAGCTTTACCACGGGCGATGAGCGCATCGGCAAATAGTTGGAAAGCTCGGTTGGAAGATGTAACACCATGAATTAAGAGAACTGGCTCTCCCGCTCCATTTCCATATTGGAAAACCGCTAAATCTCCACCACGTACTGGAACTAGAACTCTTTGCGTTGGTAATGACATGGGGCAAGTGTGCCTGTGACTACGCTGAAAACCAACCCACCAATAGGTGCTAGCGCTAAAAAGTGGTGAATTTCGCAAAAACGTAATCAAATCGAAACCTTCAGAACTTCCTAGTAGCCCACTCAACCCTCTAGATTTGCGCTCAAGATGGTCCGACGATCGCGGACCTAACAACTCGATGAGGAGAAGATTTGATGAGCAAGCGCTCACTAACCCGTTTGGGTATTGCAGTACTTTCACTCGCAGTACTCGCACCAAGCATGGCACCAGCACAAGCTGCTGGTGAGATCAAGATCGGTGTCATTACTTCGACATCAGGTCCATTGTCTACATACGGCATTGCATTCAACGAAGGACTTGAATGGGGACTTAAGTACTACACAGGCGGAAAAATGGCTATCAATGGCCAGAAGCTTGTTGTTACATCAAAGGATGATGGAGCAGATCCAGCATCAGCAACAGCAACTTTCAAAGAAATGGTCGGTAACGGTACAAAGATCATCACTGGTACAGCTTCTTCAGGAGTTGCTCTAACTCTTGCTCCACTTGCTCAGCAGAATAAGGTTCTGTACATCTCAGGTCCAGCCAAGAATGACCTCGTTACATCAGCAGCAAACAAGTATGTTTTCCGCTCAGGTAACTCATCAACTCAGGATCTTGCTCCACTTGCAGGCATCAAGCCAATTTCAGGTCGCAAGGTTGTTTTGTTTGTTGAAGACAACGCATTCGGTGCAGGAAACATCGCAGCTGCTAAGGCTCTTATGGGCCCAAAGGGTGCAAAGTTTGAAGAGATCAAGGTTCCAACATCAACCTCTGATTTCACACCATTTGCTAAGAAGGCTGCAGATGCTGCAGGTTCATACATCTTCATCGCATGGTCAAACGCTCTAACAGCAGGTGCAATGCTTACATCTCTCAAGGTGCAGGGTGCATTTGTTAAGCAGCGTCCAATCACTGGTCTTGCAGGAGCTGCTACATACAACATCTACGGAACACTATTTGAAGGAACAAATGCGATCCTAACAAACAGCTATTTCGCAGGTGCCTCAAAGTCAGCAGCGGCTGGTGATCTAGCAACCTGGTATGCAGCAAACAAGAAGACTCAGGATCTATTCACCTCAACAGGTGCGGATGCTGCAAAGATGATCGTTTTGGCACTTACCCGAAATCCATCTCAAAACGTTGACACAATGATTAAGAATCTAGAAGGTAAATCATGGGTAGGCGTAAAGGGATTAATGACTATTGATCCAAATACCCACCTATTGATTCAGCCAATGTTCTTGGTTTCTCTCAACAAGTCAGGGTCAGGATATGTACCTACACTTCTTAAGACGATTGCCAGCGTAGGTAAGTAATAAGAAACATATAAATTGAAGAGCCCCAGTGTAGAAATGCACTGGGGTTCTTTATATTCTTTGCCATCAGCAACACTGGGGTTGCACTATTAAGGAGCCGAGCTAGTGGATTCAGCATTAAGCGTTAAGGATCTTTCTCTTAACATCGGTGGAGCGAAGATTCTCGATGGAATTACTCTCGAGGTCGCTCACAATGAGACTCTTGGAATCATCGGACCTAACGGTGCCGGTAAAACCTCATTCTTCAATTTACTGAGTGGAATTCGCAAGCCATCTCGAGGTCAAATCTTTGTCGGAAATACAGATGTCACTGGGCTTTCTCCACATGAGCTCGCAAAATCTGGAATCGCCCGTACTTTTCAAACTTCAAGTGTGTTTATTAACTTAACTTGTCTTGAGAATGTCCGAATCGCAGCACAAGCCGCCAATGGTAAGTCCATGAATTTAACTAAGAATGCATACAACTTTCCTGAGGTAGTAGCCCTTGCCCACGAATGCTTAGCGAAAGTTGGATTGTCAGCCCGTGCGCTGCAACGCGCAGGTTCACTGTCTCACGGAGACAAACGACGTTTAGAGATCGCAATTGTGCTAGCTTCAAAATCTGAAATCGTTTTACTGGATGAGCCTATGGCTGGAATGAGTGTTGAGAATGTTCCAGAACTCGTAGAGATTATTCGTTCACTTGCAACAGAGCATAAGAAGACAGTATTGATTGTGGAACACCACATGGAGGTTATTTTAGGATTAGCAGATCGCATCGCTGTTCTTAACTATGGCGAGCTATTGGTTTGTGATACCCCAAGCAATGTAATTAATAATCCAGTAGTTCAATCTGCATATATCGGAGAAGCGCTATGAACGCACTGACGGTCAAAGATCTTCATGTAAAAATCAATGAGTCACATATCTTGCATGGCGTGAGCTTCGAGGTTCCAACCAACAAGGTGACTGCGCTGCTCGGTCGAAATGGCGTGGGAAAGTCCACAACCCTGCGAACCATCATGGGTTTTTACGAGGGCACAGGGTCGGTTGAACTAAATGGCAAGCAGATCTTAGGAATGCAGACCCACAAGATTGTTCAATCCGGCGTTGCATTTGTTCCTGAAGATCGCGAAATCTTTGCATCACTTACAGTTAAAGAAAACCTTTCACTTGCAGCACGCAGCAAGGACAGCGCCGATGCGTACAAGTTTGTTTATGGTTTATTTCCTGAGTTAGATACACGTGCGGCGCAACAAGCAGGCTCGCTATCAGGGGGTCAGCAGCAGATGGTTGCAATCGCTCGAGCCCTATTAAACAAAAATGAGATTTTGCTTGTCGACGAGCCAACTAAAGGTTTAGCGCCAAAGCTAGTTACAGAGGTCGCCGAGGCTCTAACAAAGGTTGCCCAGCACTCAACGATGTTGTTAGTAGAACAAAACCTTGCTTTGGTAAAGCGTGTTGCTCAGCATGTCATCGTTATGGATCAAGGAAGAGTTGTTTATCAGGGTGGCCCAGAAAATCTCAATGATGATTCTTGGGTTCATCAGATGCTAGGTGTGAGCGGAGGTCATAAGTAAATGGATACATTTATTCTGATTGGTATCACCGGCATCGGATTAGGTGCTTTGTACTTCCTAGTCGCATCTGGCCTCTCACTTATTTATGGACTCATGGGTGTTCTTAACTTTGCTCACGGAAGTTTCTTGAGCGTTGGAGCTTTTGTTGGATATTGGGTGGCGACACAACTTGGCCCCGATGTAAACATGCCAGATTTCATTTTGGCGATGATTGTTGGCGGGCTTGCAGCGGGTGGATTTGCTCTTTTAATTGAGCAACTTCTCATCACACGTCTTTATGATCGTCATATCGATCAAGCACTCGTAACCGTTGGCGTCTCTCTAGTCGTAGGAGCTGTCCTAGGTGGCTGGTTTGGTAACGACTTAATCATGTTCCCAACCCCATTGTGGTTCTTAACCGCTGTAAATGTTGGTGGAGCGATGATTCCAGCGGACAGAATCGTGTACATCGCTACCGCGGTACTTCTGTTAATTGCCAACTGGGCCCTTCTCAAGTTCACACGTATTGGTTTGATTATTCGTGCAGGTGTTGAGAATAGAAATATGGTAAACGCCCTTGGAATCAACGTTCGACGTGCTTTCAGTACGGTGTTCTTCCTTGGTGGCTTTGCTGCTGGTGTAGGTGGCGTATTGGTTTCTGTGTACTCCAATGGAGTTTCACCTCTTATTGCTGGCTCGTATCTGATTTATGGATTTATCGTGGTTGTAATCGGTGGAATGGGATCAGTTCCAGGAAGTTTCTTAGCTGCGATGTTGATCGGTGTAATTCGCCAGTTTGCTAATTACTACGTCACAGGTCTTGGTGACTTTGTTGTTGTGATCTTGTTGGCTGGAGTCTTGTTGATCCGACCACAAGGCCTATTAGGAAAGGTGCGTGCATAATGTTGCGCTGGAAATACTCACGCCCTCTATTAGCGCTTCTGCTTATAGTTTTGGCGATAGCGCCAATGTTTACATCCTTACCTTTAGGTAAGCCTGGTCTCCAGCAAACAATGGCAGTTGCTTTCATTTGGGGAGCCCTAGCTCTTACCTATGATCTACTTTTTGGTTTTACGGGCTTGCTCTCATTTGGTCATGCTCTGTACTTTGCAACAGGAGTTTATGTCTCTTGTATTTTGATCAATAATGAAGTTGTCTCATGGTGGTTGGCAGCGATCATTGCAATAGTAGCCAGTGGACTACTTGCCGCATTAGTTGGCGCAGCATCACTTCGTACTACTGGTATCACCTTCGCTATGGTTACTTTGGCTTTCGGAGAAGCTGGTCATGTGATCGTTGGTCGTAACTTCTTCAATCTGACAGGTGGAGAAAACGGAATTGCCCTTAATGCTGAGTTGATCCCGCAGTTCTGGATCGGTGTCTTTAATACCAAGTACATCTACTGGACCGCACTTCTGGCCTTAATCATTACCTATGTCATTATCTGGTGGGTTACCGAAAGCTCTGCAGGTCGAGTATTTGCAGCACTTCGCGATAATGAGCAGCGCGTTCAGGTTTTGGGATTAGATACCCAAAAATTCAAGCTTTTGTCATTTGTAATCAGCGGAACTCTTGCGGGCATGCTTGGTTTTGTCATGCTAATCGCTGCCGGTAGCGCTGCACCACGTTTTGCTGAATCAACGGTAACTATCGCCCTGTTGTTGATGGTTGTTATTGGTGGAGCAGTTACACGCTGGGGCGCTGTTCTTGGTGGAATCTTCTACTCATTTGCCTCAACTCGAATGCAGGACCTCACTCAACAAGGATCTCTCGAAACTATTCCTGAATGGATTGCAGGTCCTATCGCAGAGCCAGCCTTGCTACTGGGTCTGATCTTTATCTTTATCGTGATGTTTGCACCAGGTGGATTATCTGGCGCTTATTATCGACTTCGATTGAGAGCGATCACCAAGAAGAGCTCATGAGTCAGGAACTTTGGAAACCAATTCTGCATGGCACAACCGCCATAGAAAAATTGCAGTCAGACAAAGGTTTTGATTCATACTCTGCACTTCATAATTGGAGTGTTAAAAATCCTGGCGATTTCTGGTCTCGCGCCTGGGATGACAACAAACTCATTGGAGAAAAAGGTTCAATCTTTTTCCAACAGGGTTCTGATTTCATTTCTTCTCGTTTCTTTCCCGAGGCTCGATTAAATGTGGCTGAGAACTTATTGGCGCATGGAGACCCAGATCAAGTTGCGATCGTTTCAATTCTTGAAACAGGGGTTCGGACAGAAATCACCTGGGCAGAGTTACGAATTAAAGTCGCTGCAACAGCTGCTGCAATGCGTGCCGAAGGTGTAGTTACAGGTGACCGAGTTGTGGCTTGGGTACCAAACATCACCGAAACCATCATCTACGCACTTGGTGCATTAAGTATTGGTGCTGTTGTTTCAACCGCATCACCAGATTTTGCCCCTCATGCTGTTGAAGATCGATTTGGGCAGATAGAACCCAAACTCTTTTTGGCCGCTGATGGTTACAACTACAACGGCAAGTACTTTGATTGTAAAGAAAAGTCTTCTGAGATTGAGAAACTTCTCCCATCCTTGAAGAAGACGGTTCATGTGAGCCAATTTGAAGCATGGATTTCACCTTTTATGGGTGCGGCACCTGCATTTGAGCGGTTGCCCTTTGATCACCCTGGTTTTGTGCTCTTTTCATCGGGTACTACCGGAAAGCCAAAGTGCATTACACACAGCGGCGCGGGGGTCATGCTCAAAGCACAATCTGAGCTGCTGTATCAATTTAATATCGTTAAAGGAAGCAAAGTTTTTTTCTTTACTACCTGTGGTTGGATGATGTGGAACTGGCTCACGATGGCGTTGGGTCGCGGAGCAACAATTGTTTTGTTTGATGGTGCTCCGATGGCTCCCACACCAACTCGTTTGTTTGATATTGCTCAGGATGAAAAACTAGATTTCTTTGGCGTATCTGCAAAGTTTATTGATTCTGCTCATAAAGAAGGCTTGGTACCGGCGAAGAGTCACAACCTTTCAACCATTAAAACAATTGGTTCGACTGGTTCTGTACTTTCACCGGAGAGCTTTGATTATGTGTATTCATCTGTCAAAGCTGATGTTCACTTAGCATCAATGTCAGGTGGAACAGATATCTGCGGTTGTTTCTTAGCTGGTATTCCAACTCAACCTGTATATCGAGGCGAACTTCAAGGGGCTTGCTTAGGTATGGCGACAGATGTCTTCAATAGTAAGGGTGAGAGTGCCGCAATTGATGAAAAAGGCGAATTGGTGTGCACTGTCCCATTCCCATCCAAGCCTATTGGTTTTTGGGCGGATGAGAACCATGCGAAGTACAAAGCCGCCTACTTTGAAGGTTTCCCAGGAGTGTGGACGCATGGAGACTTTGCATCCAAATCAGCAACTGGTGGATTTACATTGTTTGGAAGAAGCGATGCAACCCTAAATTCAAAGGGTGTGCGAATCGGAACAGCAGAGATTTATAGAGTTGTTGAAACCTTTCCTCAAGTTCAAGAAGCGATGGCTGTGTCCCAAGATTGGGACAATGACACGCGAGTTGTTTTGTTTATAGTTGTAAAGGCTGGTCAAGAGTTCAATGACTCAGTTGAGAAGGAGATCAAGACTGCGTTGCGGACTCAAGCATCTCCACGACATGTTCCAGATTTGATTGTTGTTGCACCTGAGCTACCGCGAACAAAGTCCAACAAGTTAGTTGAGTTAGCGGTCACCGATGTCATCAATGGTCGCGAGGTTAGAAATCGAGATGCGCTGGCCAATCCAGATTCATTGGATTGGTTCAAAGGGTTGGTGCCTTAGGCTTAGTCAGTGATCACAATTGCGACGCCTCAGGCAATGCACCAGTTAGGTGTGCAACTGTCGGCTCACCTTCGCGCCGGTGATCTACTGCTTGTAAATGGCCCATTAGGTGCAGGCAAAACAGTTTTAGCCCAAGGCGTGGGCGAGGGTCTTGGAGTTACTGGAGTTACATCTCCGACCTTTGTTATTTCACGGGTTCACAAAGCAACAGTCCCGTTTATTCATGTGGATGCATACCGTTTAGTGGACTCGGAAAACCCAAACCTTTACCTAGATGATTTAGATCTAGATATTGCCAATTCAATTACCTTGATCGAATGGGGTGGAGCTGAATCTGCTCGCCTGAGTGAAGATCGCTTAGAGATAACTATCGATCGCAGCAGTGAAGAACGCACCGTTGAAATCAAAGCGGTCGGCCCGCGGTGGGCAGGTTTTTCCTTATGAGCAAGGTGCTTGCAATCGATACCTCTACATCACGTAGCTGTGTTGCAATCATTGAAGGCGCAAAAGTTATTTATAACGGCTACAGAGATGGAGCGACCGCTCATGGTCCATCGCTACCGGAACTAGTTCAAGAAGCACTTGCCGTTAGTGATGTTGATGAAGTTGTAGTTGGAATGGGTCCGGGACCCTTCACCGGTTTGAGGGTTGGAATCGCTTTCGCGCAAAGTTTTGCGCTAGCTCGCGAGATTCCAGTTCGAGGGGTGTGCTCACTCGATGCAATTGCAGCACAAGTTACAGAGAAAGATTTCATCATCACCGTTGATGCACG
>JACCDG011751064.1_pt1 | contig 24575 bp, 32 predicted proteins | sample 7442471 | NCBI WGS metagenome assembly JACCDG01 (sample SAMN15323444, study PRJNA562643) | freshwater metagenome | isolation source: river surface water | place: USA:Blue River Watershed | collected 2017-08-17 | reverse complement strand
CCATATTCCACCTCACCCCCTAATAATTAGGGGTTCGCAAAAACTCGTCAACAAACTGCTTGACAATTACTATAAACTGGTGTATAGTTTAATTATTAACAACGAGGGAGCGGACAACTGGCCGGGTGGAAATAGTAGCAATACCCCTACTATCCAAAACCACCCTTACTCCCTCTACATAAAACTAATCAGCAACTAGAAACAAAATTACACTCACTTAAAGGAGATAAAAAAATGGCCACAGCAAAGTTAATCGGCGTAAACAGTGACACCAGCGTATGCGAATGCTGTGGTAAGTCAAACCTCAAGTCAGTCGCAGTCATTGAACTTGAGAACGGGCAAATCGTCCGTTACGGTAGGGACTGCGCCGCTATGAAACTTGGCAAATCAATGGGTAAGTCCATTGATAGCGAGTTGTTCATGATTGCAGACCGCGCCAAGATTAGCGCCTTTATTGCCAAGTGGAGCGACAAGTATGAACCCGCCCAAATCATCAAGGGAACAATTGGTCGCTTTGCTCATGTTGTTGAATACAAAAATGGGCAGTATATTGCCGCAACTGGTTTCAATAAATACACGGTCTAACCTACATACCGGGGCGCGGCGGGATACGCGCAAAGGATCACCACATGAGCCAACAACGTGAACCCTCCATGTATGACGAATTTAGTAAGCAGGAAGCCGCTGACTACTGCGGTATCAAGCTGACAACCGTTAATTATCATCTGCACAAAAGTAAACTGCTGATACCCGACAAACACCGGGGGCAGATGCCGATTTTCTACCGCACAACACTGGACACCTTCAAGTCACTGGCACTAAGACCGGGCAGGAAGAAACAGCGCTAATCCACCACCCGCTATTGCAGTTTTTGCAATAACGGGTTTTCTTATTTCAACATGTGCATATTTTGCACACGTTCAATCAAACCAACTTACGCCCATGAAACCCATTGCCTGACCTTTTTGGTCTAAAGCGTAGTCGGCTTTGAGCTTTTCGATTTCCGTGTCTACCCATGCGCGGGTGGCAGGATGTAATTGGATTTTCTCGCGATTGGCTTCGTACCACTCCCACGTTTTAGGTTTGCCTTGTGCCTTGCCCGCTCCCATCCAATCTGCAATCATTTCCTTTCGGTCAAGGTCTGGCATAGGCAGCGTAATAATTCCGCCGTCGTCATAATTCAGGACATAGTATTGCCAGTGGTGGGAGTTCACTTTTTGATGATGATTCCATGCGTAGTTAAACGCTGTATCGTCTTGGTGCAATTCATGTTTGTAACCCGTAGCCCCAATGTCGGGGCGTTTTGCACCGTAGAAATATTCAACATACGGAAACCATTCAATGGGTAGGAACTTTGTCCAGTCGTGTTTAATACCACGCCAGATCAGTCCGTAGCGCAGACACGCGCGGAATACATACCATTTGTGCCTTACGACGTATTTGAGGTAGAGCCAATGTGACTTCATTCATTCTCCCTTTCATCCTGCTTATACACGCGTTTTGCCCACCACCAGATGATTACAAAAATTAATAGACTGCCGTCATCCAAGTACCAGCTTGCCGATTAGCATTGCCAGCACGAGTACAATAAGGAACACGCCCAAATAGCGCCAGAACGTCAATTCGCGCTCTAGGGCGTGTATGCGGCGTTGCTGGCGTAGTTCGTTGGGTGTGAGGATCATATGTATAAAGCCCACTGAGTGGCGGTTATCCGCGATCCTGCATCATTCGGGTGTATGCCGTCGCTGGTATAGGTCGCGCCGTCGTCACCATTCTCTAGGAATACTCGTTCGTCAGGACCGAGCGCACACCACGAGCGCGATGCAATCACGGTGTTAATCCATGTGGCGAGGTTGTCACACTCCGCCTCATACCCTTGACGCCACGCCCGCATTATCACCACCGTTGCACTTGCCCATTTTGTGTGCATGGCGTCGAGAATGTAGCCTAAATCTGCCTTCCAGTTTGCTTCAACGAGCGCGCCGCCAACATCATTTTTGCCAAGATTGAACAGAATTACGTCAGGCGTACCACTGGCAACGGCTAACTCCGCGTCAATCGCATCCTGCGCGGTTGCCACTGTACGCCCGCCCACTGCGATCATGGCGGGGGTTTGTCTCCAAAGCTGTTGACTGCGCTGATTTGTCAGCAGCGCAATCAAATACACGTTGTAAGTGCTGTTGAGTGTGGCGCTGTCCCCATAAGGCAATAGATTTTTAACAGTTATGCTCATGCTGCTAATCTATCCAGTGTTGACGCTATAACCGCATCCTGATAATCCCAGCACAGGATTGATGTTGACGTAAAGCCAACATTACGAACCGATACCCCTGTATTGGCTGCGCCGCTGCTGTCCGAAATCGTGCCATACTGTTTCGTCCATGTAGAGCCGGGAGCGGTGTAATAATCGTGGTTATTCCCCACTGCCCGCACGTTGAAGCGCAGGGTATTGCCCGCACTGGTGAGGCTTGTCACGGGCGAACCCTGAAGCGTTTCTACGCCCGCTATAACATGCCCTGTCACCAGTTGATAATTTGACCCGTTCCATTCCACCCGCTGCAACATGTAGTTATTTGCGTCGGCCTGTCTGTAGCGTAGTTCCAGTAAGTTGCCACCCGCGCCGGCTGGAACAGTGCCGTTTAGCTGGAATAAACCATCAGCTTTCGCAGTTAAAATTGTTGTGTCGGGACTGCTGGCGCTGATAATTTCGGAGGCCGTCGCCAGTTTACCCACATCATTACCACCCGCTGCTCGTACTTTGGCGCTCCGTGCGGTGGGTGTACCCGCTGAACTCAAAGCCACCCACACCGGAGAATTGTTGAAGCCGGATGTGTCCACGAACAGCAATGACCATTCACTATACGCGCCGCCCTTGATGCGAAGCTCCAACCCATTCGCCCGCAAGGTAGCGGCCAACAGATAAGCCGTCGCCGCTGCCCACGAGCCAATGGTGATATTTGTTCCCTGCCGTGCGTAGCTGGTTGAACCTGCCGCGTTGAGCAAAAAGCTGAATTGATTAGCATTGGCCACTGTGGTCGAGGTGGCAAAACCATACTTGATGACATCACTGTTTATCAGCGCCAGAATTGCGGTATAACCATGCGCGCGGGTTATGCCGTTGCCTGCGTCGTCAGTGTAGTAATAGGCCGGATCGGCATAACTAACCGCCGTACCACCTGACCACAGCAAATCGCCTGCGTCAACGCTAACGCGGTTTGCCGTGTCAGCCGAGCGCGCCAGCTTACCGGGGCTTGGTTCAGCCGTGCGCGGGCTGCTAAACCCGGCTGCAACAGCCGTTGCAAAGTCATCGCGCAAAAGGTGGGTTATACCGCCTGCTGGAAACTCGCGCATTGCCATTAACTGACGCGCCCGCCCGCGTAACATGTTTCTTCGTGCCATATTATGTACTCTGGTCATCCCATACCGTAAAGCGCAAATGGAGATCAGCGCTGGCGGTGTACGTCGGTGTAGCGGTACACACCAGATACCCGTAAACAATGCCGTTAAGCGTGCTGTAGTCGATATTCAAATCTTTTTTAACTGCGTAGGCATTCCCGTTTACGGTGGTGTAATCACCCGACGCAATCGAAACGGTATCAATGAGCAGTTTGAGGTCAGCTACAACGGGCGCAAAAGCATCATTGTCCACAAACGTAGTCGGGGCGGCGCTGAATAAATACAGCGTCATGGCGGCTTTCTCGTTGTCATCATCCGTGATGTTCAGGCGGCGGATAACCCCGCTGTTTTTCCCGGTGTTAATCTGGATCAGATTACCAACTACATCATTTGCCGTAAATATGGTTGTGCCGACTGCATAAGTCGGGGTAATAATGCGTGTTTCGTTATAGGCCATTGTCTTTATCCTTTGCTATTGAACCGTTGCATTTGTGCATGTAACTTATTATTCCCAATATCCATTAACCATGACCATGCAGCGCAAGGACTGCGTAGCGGTAGCGGTGATGGTTACAAAACGAATTGATGTCTGGAAAAACTCACCCGGCGCAACCGGGATAGGTGTCTGAAGGCTCTTGAAAATAGACGGCGCAGCCACCGAACCAACGGCGGCGGCATTGGCTAACGCTTGCGCACCTAGCAGCATACGGCGGGGCGCTTTCGTGGTTGCGGCTTCTGTGGTTGCCAGTGATACGGCGGTATGTCCAAAGTTAGCTACAACATTCCAAGAGGTAATACCCGCGCCGTTGGCGACGGTGGTATTGACCACATCAAAACCAATTTCGGTAATGTACAGCATCCTGCCGGGTAGCGCCGCCGTGCCTACCGGGTTTTGATAACTGCTGATGATGTAATCGACATTGGCGGCGGCTGCCGTAATTAGTGCCGAATACTCACCACCTAAGCCGACACCTAACGTTGCGGCGGTGTTGGTCGGTAGGAGGTTGATAGCGGGTACTGCACTGTTTAAATAAAGCGCAGTTAGACCCATTGTGCCGCCCGTCTGCCCTTGCAGTGCTGTACGGCCCATGCCCGCCATAACATGCGGCCAGGGTTTGCTTTTTTCGGCGTCTCCCAGATGTGCCGATAACGAGGTTACTTTAAGCTGCTGTGCAGCCGAGGTAATACCCGAATTGTAGCAGCGGAAGAGGACGGGGAGCGCGCTGCTGGCGGTCATGGTAGCACCCGCCGTAGCACGTGAAACCCGTGCGACTAGAATGTCATCAATCCAAAAACTTACATTATCATCATTGACAGCAATCAAAAAGTGGTGGGTTGTATTCGCGTCCACCAATGCGGCAAAATCTAATGTTCCGCTTTGGATTTCAGTGCCGTTAAAATTCACCACACCGCGAAACTCACCCGCCGCATTTACGCGAAAAAATGCCCCGTCAGTCGGAGCAGATGTACCAGTAGCAATCCCCAACCCCCATTCGGTGACGTTGTTTGTAACTGGTAATTGTGTTAACTGTGCCACACACTCAAAAAAGAGTGGATAAGTTTGCATAAGACTGAAACTGCGGTAAGACTGAACACGCGCTACCGCGCCGGAAGCAGTTGACAACCCCGCATTCAATGTCAGGAAGTTGCTAGCTACTGTAGCAGTCATGGTTGACACAACCGAAGTGAAGTTTGCGGAGTTCAGCGCCGAGCCAACAAAGCGCTCATCAAAAAACGGTGTGTCTACACCTACCCGCAAACGGTAATCTTCACTCAATTCTGGCGCGCGTACCAGCTCCGAACCTGTTACCGTTCCTGCGTCAACCTGTGACGACATTTTAGCAAAACCCGCTTGTGCCTGTGTCGTTGGGGTTACAACATTTAAGTTGTAATTGCTGTCAACGTTTGCTACGCCTGTGCTGCTGCTACCTGTTTGTATCTGAGCCATATGTGCCTCTAGTTATTTACTTGGTATTCAATCAAGCGATTACCCGACACCGGGCCGGGAATAAGTTCACAATTCAACGAAAATGATCCACTGCCGGGTGTAACCGTAAATACGGCTGTATCCCACTCCCACGCTTCATCACTTAAATCCATCGCAACCGCAATCTTGCTGTTAGCCGTTACAGATGCATCCGTGATGGTAAAATCCTTGTCATAAACGGGCTTACCGCTGCCAAAATTAAGCGTGTAGCCTGTCCATTCATTGACGCCGCCACCGCCCGTTGGGGTGGGTTCGCTATTGGTTGCGGTGAGCGCTCCGGTGTTGTCATAAACCTTTATGCTCATAAAGCGCGTTCCAGCAAAGCACACCTAAAGGTTACGTTTGGCGTTGTGCCTGTAGCCCGCACATAAAGCCGTTTAGCCGCATTCATAATGCGAACAGTATCCAGTTCAACATATGCACCCGCCGCTAATGTCACTGAATACCCGACGCGCTCAACGTCGCCAATTGAGCCATCAGCACTAATGGCAAAATCCACAATTACCGAATTGCTGGCGTGTAAGTTCACAGCGGTTATATTTTTAATATCGGAACGGCTAGAGGCAGGTACTTCATAATTTGAGCCGTCTTCTTGCATCTGTGTCCATGTCGCAGTTGAGGTTACGTTTACGGCCAATTCACGAGCGGTTAGTGTCATTTAGGTTATTCCTAGCCATATCATTTCTTCAACATCTTCACTGTTAAAGTACGGCGTAATCCACTGGCGCAAATCGGTGTAAAACAGGCTGTCGGGTGACGTTGCCAGCATGGGCAGATAGGTGTCGCCGTTCCGCATAAGATACGCCCACAGCTTGATATAGCCCGCTGTAACCGCTACGCTGGCCGCATCTGAACGCAGCAGCGGAACGGCTAGGCTAGTTTCTGTACCCTTCGTGAATGACAGCGTGTTTGTTACCGGGTTAACCGATATGACAACCCATGCCTTTTTAGCGCTTGAAATCGTGCCGACTACGGTTGCCAGACTGCCGTTGACATTGCCGAGCAAGGTATCACCATATGGTAATTCCTCCATGTGTACCTGTAAGTCAGTGCCCGTTAGCGGGCGTATGCGTCCCGGCTTAAGTTGGTTGTCCTCCCATACCACATTAACCCCGTCGCCAATGAGCGGCGGGGTATTGGCTGTAGGAGCGCCCTCCCCCAAGAACTCGTTAGCGGGCAACGGGTCAACGCCCGTTACTTCCCAACGCCCGCTTTTATTTAGGCGTATACGCACGGGCAGGCGGGCTGTCCATGCCGTCTTGAGGTTAATTGCTGTAACCGTGCGGGCGGGATCGCCGTCAATGCGTACATAACATTCGTTGGTGGTGTTGGGAACACGGATTGTATATGTGCCAGTTGTTTCCAACTTGCCTATTTCGCCGTGTTCCCCTTCAATCAGGTTATTCACGCCTTTTTTGAGGCGGTGTGCTAGTTGTATCGTGTTCATATTGCGCAGCTTCCCAACATCGTGCCTGTAGTCGATATGTTGCCGATACGACTGTTTATGCTTGTGCCGTCGCTAATGCCGATTGCGCCGTTTGTTCCCAACAGCAAAAAGGTGCTGGCAGATAATGCGAATACCTGTCGATAAGGAACATCGTCACTACCGCCCGTGTCTACCGTTGTCCATGTGGGCGTTGTGCTGGTCGCGTTATTCGTCACGAAGAAACCGTATTGAATATCAAACGGGTTGCCATCTGCCCCGTCTAATTCGAGAGCGGTAATAGTTGAACTGCCATCTGTACCGGGTGTGTCATTCTTGCCGCCGCTTGACCAGATATTAATCATGATTGCGCCGACTTCCTGACTACCAGACCATGACGCGGTTTTGCCCGTCCCCGTTGTTTCATCGCCATTAATGACGGTGGTTAAACTGCCTAAATCCGCGCCGATAAGTACCTTTACTTGCCTATCGTCGGTTGTGTAAATGCTGCCTGCGGTGTAATCGTAAGTCAGTAGAATATCGGTAAGCGTAGTCGGCGGGAATGTGAGCGTAATGACGTTGCGCGTTGACCAGTTTGTGCAATCGCCACCGCCGCCGTCATAGGGTGCATCTACAATATCTTCCCAACCTACGCCCGTAGTCCAGACCGCTTCGTTTGCACCGCATTCTACGCGCGGCGCAAACCCGCCCGTATCCAGCAGAAAGTTAAAGTCCTCTGACCACGTTCCCGCCGCGCCTGTAAATCCGATATAACCCAACGTATTCGGGTCACTTTCAGCTATTGCTAATTCGTTGGCATACTGACCAATAGGCAAATATGGGAGTGTTGCCTCCTCTGGTGTAATGTCGGTTTCGGTGCTGCTGACAATACGGTTTAACGTTATCCCACTGTCATTCTTACGGTGATACACGGTTGTACCACTGTTACCAAATGGCACTTTGATAAAGCTGCTCGTTTCCGCGCCCGTGTCTACAGGAGGACTGGTAAGTAGTGACCAGCTTCCGCCGCTGTTCGTGGTTTTATAGAACTTGGCCTCCGCTGTGCTGTCATCGCCTGTAGCCGTGAAAACCGATATATACGCCTTGCCGCTGGTCGTCGGTGAAATCCAGACGCCCGGTGCTACACCCGTCGATTCGGTGTTGTCATGCGCGGTGATAACCGTTTCTGTCCAGCTTGTGCCATCGGTTGTAACTGTCGCTGATACGCCAGCCGCGTCGTAATAGCTGGCAACTACACCGAAGTTTTGTGTTGCCCGCTCAAAGGACATCGTGCGGTTATAGCACTCATCAGAGAACTCAAACGCCGTACCCAGCGCGATTGTGCCGAAAATATCGGTCACTTTCTGGACGTGCGTCGTGGTGCATATCCAGCCGTCAACATCGTCACCCGTGCCTAAGTAAGACGCGCTGTATGGGTCAGCACAGAACGCTAAGAGCGTGCCACCTTCCCAATTTGCCAACCCTGTTAGATCGGTGCTTGTCCATGTCGGCCCGCCCGCCGCTTCCGGTGTTTCAAAATTGGCGGTTAAGTAAACTTTATTATCTGAACAGAACACCGCCATATTGACTGAACTGGGGGAGGTTACGCCACCCACTGCCCCACCGGGATCAATCCCTAGCCCGGTATCCGGGTCAGTCCCCAAGTCAGGAAAGGTAATATCCAAAGGCGGAAACTCTGGAAAGCCTGATTGCCCATCTTGCGGGGGAATGTACGTAACTCCGGTTGCGCCCGCCGTTTCATGGTCAATCGTTAAGCTAATCTCTTTTGCGCCGCGTTCAAGGTCATAGCTGATGTCTACGCCTTCCAATGTCCACCGCGCCGTATTTTCCCACCCTACCGCCCGCGATGTGTAACTGCTGGCAAGTTCTAGGGTGACAAATTCCCTTAGTGCCGGGTCAAACACATCATAGCCGTCAGGCAGCTTGACGCGCGCGCCTTTCGGCTTGAACTGACCGTTATACAGTCCGTTGATTTTGGCGAAGTAATACCCCGTGCGGGTATTGAGCATGGTCTGACTGGTAACAATTTGCTTAGGCAGGGTATCCGTGCCCACGCCAAACGAGGCGGGCGCGTTGCCCGGTGCATTTGAAAATACAGGCTCGTTACTATTTGTAATACCTTCACCGCGTACCAGCTTGACACTGCCGCGATGGTTGCGCGTCAAGTCAACTTCCATAATGTCAGCAGTCGTCAGGTTATAGGTTGTGGTTCTGGCGCTGCGCTCGGCTGTCGTCAGATAAGCCGGGTCACGGGTGAACAGAATACGCCCTAAACGGTCACACGTTACTTGTATATTTAACCCGTTGCCAATATCGCGTAACTGTTCAGCTATCGTCTGCCCTTCTACCGCAATCCGTTCATAGGTGATGTCTGTACCGTCATTCCATACGAAGTCAAAGACATCCTGTAGTGAAGAATGCCAGTAGGACAGATACCAGAACATCTTTTTAGTGGACAGTGTTTTGAGTTCTGACCACTTGGCGGGCGATGTTGCACTTACCATGAGCTGCGGTAGTGCGGGCGTTTGTTCCAGTATTGCCAGCGGTGAAACGGCTTCAAATGTCACTTCGTTGCTATCCGGCTCAATGTGGATACTGTCGCTTACCAGATAGCCCACAAACTTGACATTAGAACGGTTATCAACGTTAGAGCCGTAGCTCGTTTCTGTGCCGTTGTACTTTTCACGCTCCCAATAGACGATCAATGCACCGTCTGGCAAGTTGGTAATACTGCCCTCCGTACCGCGTGGCAGCTTAAACGAACAGCGCCAGCCTTGTTCTACGGAGGCGGATAACATATCCATTTGCACCGCTAGTGCTTCATATCCCGTGCCATGTACGAACGTGGGTACATACTGAACAGCGGTCTTAGAATTGCCCGTGTCAGTAACGGTGTGCTTAACCCAACGAAAACCCACTGGAAAACTGACACCCGTAGGCGCTGCTACCGTATCGGTTGACGGTGTGCCGTCGCCAAAATCCCACGCATGGGTTAATGTGCCGCTGCTGTCAGGATCAATCGTAAACGAGGTTGCGCCGTAAAAATTGCGGGTTGTGCTTTCACCTGCATTCGCGCCGCCGCTGTTACAAACCGGGTTCGGGTTGCTACCCTGATCGCTATAGGCTATGCGGCTGTCTTTGTTTAGTGATGCGGTTGCACTCACGAGCCGATCCCATATCGACCACGTTTTGACAACTGTAAAGGTGTCGTTAACCGCTACGTCATAAACGCCTTGAGAGAACTCGTTGACGTATAGCACCGTGTTTGTAGTAGTTGCACCCGTTGCCACGCGCAAGGTTGCCTTTTTCGTTCCACCAGACGAATAGAAATGTATGGTCAAGTCACCCAACGCACTCGCACTTGCGCCGCTGGTCAACGTATACGCTAACGAGGTAGCGGGATAGGTCGGTACTGCGGTGATTGTGCCACCCAATACCGATGTTTCGGGCGGGGTGGAAATGTAACCTGTAAACGTGTAACCGCCGCGCCTGAATATCGCTGCTGAGGCAGAAAGTGAAGACATATGCTATCTTTAGTCTCAAGTGTTCGTTGGGAGGCTCAAAACATGACAAAAAGGGCTGTTTTAGCGTTTTTGCTGCTGATACTGGTAGGCTTAGGCGTTGCGCTGTATTTTGCGCGCCAGAACTTCAATAACGAGTATGCCGCTGCCAATAGTGCTATTGATGACAGGCAGCTAGACATACTCGCTACGCAATTTCATATTACGCCGGAGGGTTAAAGGTTCTCAATCAACCACGCGCTGCCAGTGTTGACGATGGTCATAACTGCCCACTGAGAGCTAAGCGTCTTCGTGGTTGCGCCGTCGATTGTTTCGGAGGCGTTGCCATCCAAAATAACATTGTTAGATGCGTCAATCTTCTTGACCGTGTACCGCTTGCCAACGCGCGTAGTCGCCACCGCTGGCAGGGTAATCGTGATTGCGCCGCCCGTTGCATCGCACGAAATAAATTCATCATCCTCAGTTGCGGTATAGTTTGCGGTTTTGGCAACGTATGGCACTACGCCCAATACAGAATATACAGCGTCGCGGAGGTCTTGTTCCGATATTGCCCGTGTTGAATTGTCAGCCAGTAAAGTCTGTAATGCCGTCAGTGTGCGGATAGTATCAGCCATTGTTACGCCTCAAATCCTAGACTAAATCCGGTAGAAAATCCGCCCCCGCCGCCCACCTCTTCAAACTGGCGAAAGGTGATGGTTAATTCTTCAACATTGCCATGATCGCGCCGCTTGTAGTCTTCACCCTCAATAGGTAGCAGTGCGACCACATTACCCCTGTGCATAACGTTATCACGCCCGCGCGTGTCTATGGTCATGTTAGCGGTTTCAGTGTCGTAATCACCGAAGATGTAAGTAATGAGAGTATCAAAGTCAGTGAAGCTCATTGCACCCCAAAACCATTGCACTATTTTTGTGCCGTTGGTCTGAACTTTGTTGTTGAGCGTCAAGCGGCGAACACTGCCCAACGGTATCGGCTTGCCAACCGGGGCAGTGGTGATAATCGTTTCAATATTTGTGAGCGACGTTGCATCATGCCCCGTCGCTAGTGCATACTCGTATATTGCCATTCTCTACATCCCCGCCGCTACTAACATCCGGTCTAGTTGTGTAACGACTTCACGAATAACACCCGCCTTGTTTAAGCCGACGCCATTTACAGCAATATTGACACCACCCATTAATCCCCTTTGTTGCTGAGGGTTTAACACCACTTCGCCCGGATGTAGCAGCGCCATGCCGCCCTTCTGCGTAAATCCACCCGTTGCAAACGGTGTCATAGGCGGCGCTCCCGGTGGGCGTTCTGGAAATGGCGATTTATCTGCGGGCTTCATGCCACTGCTAGAACTACCTGTGCCAAGAATAGACCCTATCTTATTCTTGACCGTTTGGGCATACGCTAGGATTGTTCCAAAGTAGCCCTTTTCGGTGTTCATGCGCGTGGTAAGGTAGGTATTCAGGTCAGTTAGTTGTTTAGCAAACGCCTGATTGCGTTGTAACAGGTCGTTACGCTGGGCGGCGGCTAACTGGTCTTGATCGTACATATACTTGCGCCGCCGCGCCTCCGCATCATTGCGGTTAGCAATATCGCGCTCCCGGTCTTGCGCCGCGCGTTGTAGTCTCAGGACAATTTGATCCTGATTAAAATCATCCTGTATTTGTTTGCGCTTGGCCGCCGCGTTTTCTTGTATCTGTGTAACATCGGCTTCCAGTTGTGAGTTGGCTTCCGCAGTGTCACTATCCCGTTTCTTTATAGCGGCGTCTAGTGCTACGGCGTCTCTGTCCTGAATGGCTTGCGCTTCACTAAGCGCAAACTCGTTACGAATGCGCTCTAAGGCTTGCTGACGCTTTTCTTCGGCCTCTGCCGATTGTTCCAGAATGTCATCATTGACCTTATCGAGTTTGGCCTCAAGTTCGATACGGTCTTCTAAGTCCTTATCTGCCCGTGTGCGTCCTAGCTTGTCGCGCTCTTCTTTGTCGCGGCGGCTGGCTTCGTCGTTTGCCAGTTTGTAGGCTTCTGCCAGCTTGTTAAAGCTCTCCGTGTAACGGTCTGCGATTTTCTTTAAGTCATCAGCGTTCTTTTCGATAGCGTCATTCACATCATCGCTGATTTTTTCGAGGTCTTTAGCGGCGGCTTCCTGTGCTTTCATCTGGTCATTACGTAATGCGGTTTCACCAACTATCGTCTGACCAAAAGCATTATAGGTTGCCTGTAAAGCATCATGCTTGGCTATCAGCCCGTCAACGTCATTCTGTAGCGCTGCAAACGCCTCACTACCACGTTCCTGTGCAAGTTTCAGGTCTTCCAGTTCGTTGATTGCATCAGTGGTCGCGGCGATTTCCGCAAGGATACCCTTACGCCGTTCATCTAGCGCTTCTACGCTGGCGGTTTTCAAAAACCGCTGTACTTCTAATTCAGCATTTAGGCGGTCTAAAACCTCCTGCCCTTGCATCACGGCTATCTGGCGCTGCATATTCAAGCGCTCTTCTTGCGCCGCAAGATCAGCAGTGGTTTGGGCAGACAGTCCACTAATGCCAGTAAGTAAATCTAATTCAGCGGTGGTTTCTGACAGCACCTTATTGGCTTCTGCGGCCTGTTCTCTTGCCGCTGCCAATTCACCCGCACCAATGCCAAATGTCGCCTGAAAGTCAGCAACGTTATAGCCCGCATCACCAAAAGTATTGCGAATATCCTCCTTAAACTGCTTTAGGAAGTTATTGCTATCATCGGCAATCTGCTGATTAATGCGCTTCTTTTCTGCCAGCTCGTTAATCCGCGCCTGTATTTCTTCAACGTTACCCTTTTGGAGTAACCGCAGCGCCGTATCACGCGCGTTTAACTCAGCGTCAGCAGCGGCCTTTACCTCTTTGAAACGAGCATGTAGAACAGCAAATGTAATTGCCAGCGCTGCGGCGGCGGCGCTTACGCCTAAAATTGACTTGGTACTAATACCAGCAGTTTCGGCAATGTCGCTAATCGCGCCGCCCATGCGTATCATATTACTGATCTGGTCAGTGCCGATACCCAAGCCCGGTATCTGCATAGACGGTAAAGCGCGGCCTGCCGAGCCAATAGCCCGTAACCGCGCGCCGCGCGTCTGGTCGCTTGCGCCCGCAAAGGCTCGCCCCGCCTGCTCTATTTCCGCGCTGGTTGCACCCATTTGATGCAAGCGGATTGTTAACTCTGCGGTTGCTTTATCGGTGTCTTTGATTTTATTGGCAAGTTTACCGAATTCAACACCTAAAGCCTCAATACGGTTAGTACGACTGACCTGATCCATCGTCCGGCTAAGTTCTGTCTTGATGGTCTTAAGTTCGGTTTCAACTTCACCGAACACCTCCTTAAATTTACGCCGCGTATTAGCTGCTGCTTGTGCGTCGGCCTTTAATTTAATTAGGTACTCAAGTCCACGTGATTCAGTCATTACGCCGCATCATCCATTTTTGGTAAACCCTCCACAGTGGGTAGGGTGTTATTCAGTTCATTCCAACGTTTGACCGCGAGATACAATTCAAAGTCTTCTGTAACCCACGTCGGTTGCTCTGCATACGCGCCTGAAAATGGCAGGGATACCCAGTTAGACCCTTCCCACACCTGAAACCATTTCCATGTGGTGTAACCCGCTTTCGGCTTCCAGTCTACCAATGCCTCAGTTAACCGTTGAAAGGATTCAGGCTTGGTTTTGCTGTTGAAATAGTCATCTACCATCAACCGGAAGCGCGTCCACTTCTGCACAGTTTCAGGCGCTACGCTTTTTTTTCGTCCGTTGGGTATAACTCCTCTTCCATCGGTGGCTTATTAACTTCTGCCAACGCATCACGGAATGTCATATACACCGTTGACGGCAAAGCGAAAAAAGCGTCACGCGCCTCTAGTAATGTACCCATGTTGGATGTGATTTCAGGCCACGCAAACGGCATACTGACATCAGTAGTCTGTGCAAGTATCGCGCCGAATTGTAGCCATAGTTCGTTTTGAAGATCGTCAGTGCCAACAACCTTCTGCAAGAAAATACGAAACCGGATTACGTCTAATCCGGTTTCGGTGTGAAACGTCGCCTTGCACCCGGCCACGTCAACAGTTTTGGTTAGCATTAGTATTCGTACCGAATGACACTAACCACACCCGCACCCGGAGCGGCGGCAAAAGTAAACGTTGTACCGCTGACGGTGTAATGTGTGGTGTAGGTCTTTGCCGTGCCATCCTGCCACAATTTGACCTTGTTACCATTGGCTGCGCTGGGGGTCTGTGCCAGCGTAAGCGTAGTATCTGAGGCGTCGCCTACATGCACGTGCAGCATGGGCTTACCTTCGCTCAGGAATGGGCCGTAAACCGCCGCTTGTGTTGTGCCGTTGTTGGTCAGTGAGAATGAAGTACCCCAGGGCAGTTTGTCGCTTTTGTTCGCAATCAGCGCATGGGTAAACGAGGTGTCGGTGGCGTTAGATAGCCCGGCATCACCTAATGTAACCGCTTGCACCTTTGGAAATATCTTAACCATCCATTGCGCCTGCCCTACCGAACCACTGGCGGCGCTCTTGCCCTGCGAAACAGTCATGAGCGTCATTGAGGCATAGGTAGGGAGGTTCGGTTGCAAAACAGGTACATTCCAATCCCCATCGGCATAGACTAGCGTTCCCTGTGAACGGCTGGCAAATGTCGCATCAAACACGCCCAGCGCCAGATCACCACTTGGCAGTGCTTCCGGCTCGAAGAAGAACACCGATTGCACGCCATCATCGCCCGGTACATTAACCTGTCGCGGTTGCTGAATATTCAGGCTGATTGAGTTAATACCTTGTAGCTGCGTCAGGCTCGAATCCGAACCGTTGGCAATTGTGCCAGTTGTCCCCATTGGATAACCATTGCTGTTATTCAGCGCCCACCATGCCAGTTGTATACCAGCACTAGTAAATTTTTCTACGTTTGCGGTCATTCTTTCACCTCACTTGTTACGGTCTTAGCAGCACGGGCAACGGGCGCGGGCTTGTCGTTTACCGTCGCTTCTTTTGCCCACTGCGCCCGCAGGTCATCAGTTACGCGGTGATACTGACTATTGGTTACACGGTAGAAATACGGTGTACCGATTACCCGTTCCCGTACACTGTTTTCAAAGTTCACATGAGCGCCCGTCAGGACGCACTCATCGGCGTTGATTTCTACAGCGCCCGTTTCGTCATACTTGCCAATTTTTGCCATTGTTACACCTCAGTGATAAATTCCTCATAGGTTACTGAATGCCGCACGTATACGGCGCTGTATAGTCTCTGATCCCGGCTAGCCGTCTGCTGTCCACTATCTGCCGACACTGTAGCGCGTATTACATCAGCACACCCGCTATCATTGCGTTGTAACCGACTGCGCTCTAAAAAGTGTTTTGGGTAGCTGGTAATGAACACGCGGGCGGCGTCTCGTGCTGATGCTTCTTGAGCGGCGTTCTCAGGGTTGAACTCCTGAACATAAAGCAGGGTTATGAACTCGCGGGTTATGCGCCGTTGATTACTATTCATGTCTTCATAGGTGGCTTCGCCCTCCTCAATGAAGGCAAACGGTAAACTACCCGCCATTGTCGCCGGGTATTCATCGCTGGCAGTATCAACGCCGCTTACGTCGCCTGCAATGGCAATGATGCGGTTTAGGATTGTGTCAAGACTTGCCATTACTTAAGCCGCTCCTGAACCATCTCCGATATTTCGCTTATCATGGCGTTACCTGTTCGTTCCCGCCATTCATCAAACGTTTTGCTACGGGTTTTCCAGTCGGTCTTTTTATGCCCTTTTACCTGCCTGTCACCTTTCACCCATTTGTCATAAGGTGTTGGGTTACTTGAGGTAAACGTAATGGATTTATCGTCTTCGATAACTTCCACTTTTTCCGCACGTTGTAACGCGCCAGTGCGCTTGTATGCCTTACCTTTTGTTTTCGCAAAGAACGCACGGCGAGAGGCATCATTTGCAAAGTCGCCACGCTCCCAATAGCGCCGCTTTGGTGTCTTGCGTAGGGCGGAATGAAAACCGATGCGTATTCGCTTATTAAAGGCGGTTTTAGCGGTTTTCCGTACTTCACTAGGGAATACACCAAAGAAGTAAATAACCTGATTAAAACGCCCGTAATCGAATACCACTTCAACACCGATCATTCCTCATCCTCATCTAGTCCCAATTGCAACACGCCACTTGATATTTTTCCGCTGCCACCTAACCCCGCCTGCCCTTCCCAGTAGTCAAGCAGTGCCTTACTTGTTTCAGTTATCTGACTGCGGTTTTCACGGTCACCGTGATCGGTTTCACGGTCTGCTTTGGTGCGCTGATACCCCCACATACGACGCAAGATATATACATAGGTATAGGGCAGGATAAGATCGCTATCCTCCGCATCTACAACCGCTAAGTCATACTGCGCCTGTATTTGTGCATCACTGAATATAGCGGTATCGTCTGCGCCCGTGATAAGGCGAATGTCGGTTATCTCGTCAACGGTTAGCGTCATGCCCGTTTGCCTTTACCCCGTTTGCCGGGCGTTGGGTCAACAGGCGGCTCTACTCCGTTGGGCGTAGATACGGTTACAATTACAGGCTCAAGAACGGGAAACGCCTCTAACGCCGTTGGTTGATGCACCACTGCGCTTTTGAGCTTGCCTGCAATCGCTTCCAACTGTGTAGCGCGAACTAACTCTATGTCCTTACCCTGAGTGGGGAGTTTGAATTCCTCCCCAAACAAAGCACGAACAGCACTCTCTATGTCCTCAATTGCGGCATTAATCCGAATTGAAATGCTTGTTCTGCTTGCCATCGTGATTAGACCTTAGTCGCTGCGGTAGCGGTAGGCAGTGCAAAGATAACAACCATGCGCGTACGGCCAGCACTGCCGCCCGTTGACGCGGTTGTTATAATGCCGCTAACAACACGAGAACTAGCTGAATAGCGCGGCGATACTTGCGAGTTGGCAATGTATGCGCCCGCCTTACCGCCTGCCAGCGCGAAAGAAATACTTTCACCTGCCAACAGGTCAGTTGCTTTGAGGTTAACGGCGGTATAGTACCCATCATCATCGGCAACATCACCGACTTTTAGTGTACATGCGCCCGCGTTATCCCATAGCGCCACACCATTAACAATGACATCTATTATTGTCGCACCTGCTGGAACTGCTACCGAACCCGTATACGTGCCAGCGCCAGAGGTTTCAGTAAACGTGACTTCGATAGCTTCAACAGGATACCCGGTCTGGCTAGCGTTTAAGTTGAGAGCGGTAGCGGTAGCAGTTAGGGCAGTGCCACCAATTGACAAAGACTTGTCAGCGTTCAATGTTTTGAGAACTGAATTACCCATACGTGATTTTGGGGCCATCGTTTTACTCCTGCGAATCAAAAGGGGTGAACTTAATCACCCCTCACAATTCATTGCCTATTGGTTAGCTGTAGCCACTTGGGATACTGTATGAACCGCCCGTTCCCAGTTCCAAAACACAACCATTCAACCGATTACCCACACCAATACCAAAGCGGTGTGAATAGTGGGCAGTCTGGAACGGGTGCGTATCAGAAGTGGACACCAGATTCAAACCGCGCGGCAAACCGCTAACGGCGGTATCTACACGCATTTTGAGCGGTGCGGGAGCTTCAAGGTGCATACCAAACATGTAGTTAGCAGGCATCCAGCGCCATTCGACAACCCACACACCCGACCCGCGTCCGATAATCTTACCGGGAACGTTGGGAAGGTTTTGCGGTACGCTGATAGAAGCGCCTGCACGGATGTTATTATCAATGACTTCATCAAAATCAGTCAGCGCTTTGATCTTGGCGGTTTGGGCGTTGTTGATAAACACCACAACTTCTTCGCCGCCTGTCATCGTGCCGAAATGCTCAATGATTTCATCATAGATGGTCACCAGTGGGTTATTCGTGTCGCTGATAGCCGACGCCGCGTAACCGCTTTCGAGGTGATGTGTATCCGTCGCTTCGGTTTCGCTACCGAGCACAGGCGGGTAAAGAACGCTATCCGACGCCAATGCCAGCGGGCGAACAGTCAGTGAACCTTTCAGCGGGTCAACAAACGTGCGGGCGGTGTTATTGAAAATGGCCTTAAGCATTTCAAAACGCAATGTATTCACGTTCTGAATATCCACTGTCTGTAAGTGACGGTTCAACTGCTGAAGCGTGGTGTAAGCCAAGCCCACACGCGAACCCGCAATCTGAGCGCCAAATTCTTCCAGCGGATAGGCTACATCCCAGTAACCCGACGCCTTAACAGCGGCGGCCTGAGTGTTCTCACCGAGGCGCTGCAAACGCCCGCCACCGGGCAGGTAATAGCGCTCAATGTGATCTTCGGTCATGCCTTCAACAAACACACCCATAGACTGCTGGTTATCAGCATTGATCTGATTCCAGTATTGTGTAACAGCCTCGAATACCGCACGCTGACCGATTACATTGATGTAACTGTCGTCGGTATCTGCCAGTCCTAGTAAACCAAAAATTCCGGTCATGTTGTGTTATCCCCTTATGAACTCACTACGCGCCAATCAGCCTGAACGTAAAGAACTTTAGTAAAGTTCCCCGCATCAGACAGAGGCACAACGCGACCAGCAACGTAAGATGAACTACCAGCCGAATCAGCCAACGCGCCTGCGGTATTGCTACCATAAATAGGCGCAAAATAGGCTGAACCAGTAATTGCAAAACCGTAGCAATGGCCTTCTTTAAGCACATCAATCTCTTGACCAGCACCGCCGCCCGTAAGCGCGATACCGCAAAATTGCAACGTACCTGAACCATTGCTGTCATACAGGTCAACTTTACCCGCGCTGGTCACATAAAGCGCCTGCCCTGCCGTAATAGTTGCGGCGGCTACAAACGGGTAAATCTCTGCTTTCTCAGGGAACACAGCCGCAACCTGTGCAGCTGTTACGGTAATATCTGCCATGTCATTTCACTCCTAGAATCTAGCTTTTTGCTTCAAAACTACTGCGTTACTGGGTTGCGGCGGTCTGCCATCACGATTACTCGGACTACCTAAACCACTGACCGCAAACCAATTGGGACGCGCTTTCTTGACCACTTCCAGCAGCCTTTCAGCTGCCTTATCGTCAATCTTGCCATCCTCACCTATTAACGCCTTCACATCATCGCTGTGGTTATCGCGCAAGAACTTCACCACGTCCTCAGGATGCTCAACCCGCGCCTTAGTCGCCAGCGCCTCAAGTTTGCCGTTGACCTTATCCGCTATTCGCGCGGCCTCGACCTCCTGCGCCCGCTGCGCCGCGTTATCGCGTTCTTGGGTTAGTTTGTCGATTCGCTCTTGTAGCTTCTGCGCTTCTGTCATCTCATCTTGCTTGCGCTTTTGTGCATCCGTGACCGTTGCTTTAAGTGCCTCAGTGTTATCTAAACCAAGTTCCTTAAGCAGTTCGTTGATAGCCGCCTGCCGCGCTTCCTTGCGCGTATTGCCTGCTACCCGGTCAAGATCAGCTTGCGTGAAGGTTGTCTCTACTGTTGCACCCGGTTTATCGCCCTTTTTATCCTGTGGGTTTTCAGTTGGAACGGGTGTAACAGTCGTTTCGATTACATCTGCCATTGTCGTTATTCTTTCCGCCGCTTACGGCGCGGCTAACCTAAATGTATGCAAACAAAAACCCGCTTGTTAGCGGGCTTCTGGATTTACTGAGTGTTAAAAATACCTACCCTACCCATAGCGTTTTACAATCGACTTTCGGCTTATGCACCAGCTTGTAATAATGTGGGCAGTTAATATGTGCTGGTAGTGGGTTGCGCCGAACATAATCCCACCCGACTACCCCCGCCGCAAATATGCGTACACATATCTTGCACGTTGGTGTTACGCCCGTCGCAATGAACTTGCGCTCTGTGAGCTTGTTCATTTCCCAAAACCGCCGCCGCGCATATTCGCGCGTTTGCGTTTCGGTGTTCAGTGCGATCTGTGCTGACTTCCATACACTGCGGTTCGCTGCCCATTTGCGTAACTCGCGGAGGTAATAATCCTTATCACCGTCCGGTACTGCTTTAGTGAGTTTGTTTAGCTGACGCTGTACATCGCGGTTATAGGTGTCAGCTACGCTTTGCGCGGCCTTTTCGCTCATAGACCGCAGTGCTTCAAGGTCAGCGCCGCTCGGTGCAACCCCGCTGCGATCACACCCGCACGCCCGCGCCTCATCTGTAATCGCTTTAATCCAGATGTTGACGCGCTCTCTTAACAGCATATCAGTGCGCAATTCTATTTCATCTGCTGTAACCTGAAACTGCGCTACTAACGCCGCTAAAAAGCTGGCTAAACTGAGTAAGGTTAACCCCGCTGCCAGTATCGCCGCCGCGCTAGTATGCTGCTGTTCCTGCTGCTGTAACTTTAACAGCAGGTCGATTACAATTTGCTGGCGGTCTTTGGGTAAACTTGCGATAACCGCTTCTACGGTTTCGCTGTTTTCATTGGCCGCCGCCTTAAGTATTTGTTTTATTTGCTCACGAGCGGATAACGACACGGCTAAACGGTCAACTTCCTGTAATGCCAGTTCCAGCTTATCAGGCGGCAATGGGGGGACGTGTGTCCGTAGTTTCTTTATTGTCGGTATTGTCGCCATTGTTATCCCCGTTATCGCTGCCGAATACGCCTTCAGCTAACCCACGAACAGCATTCCGGTCCTGCTCTTCTTTCCATGCGTTTACTTCGTCAATCGTTTCCTCATCGTAATCCAGTTCACGCATGATTAACCACAGCGGCGCTTGTGCTGATTGCAATGTCTGGAGCTTTTGCTCTTTACTGATTTCGTCGCTGACAATTGGCCGCTCGTTTATAAAGTGTTCCAAGTCGCCATTGTCGTAACTATCGAGATTGAAGCTCTCAAAACCCTTATAGCGCCGCAATCCGCCGATTGTGACCGCCATTTTCTGCGCCCGCACTAATCCATCATCATACGTGCCTTGCGCCTCTGTAAAGCGGTCTATCGCGTCACTGTAGGCACTGCGAACACCGGGCGCGGTCAGGTTGCCGCCGTCGCGCAAACGGTGTAGCGCCAATTCTGGCATATCGCGCTCTAACTCAGAAATCAGGCGCTCAATGTTTTCGCCTGCTGAAGATATGTCAATCGGTGCAATCATCGGAAACGGCTGACTTTCCGCAGGCCCGTAAATCGCGGCAACTTCGTCCTTTTCGGTGGTCGTGCCGTCGATAATGGCTTTCTTTGTTGCGCCTGCGAAATACCACATAACATTGACGGCTTTACGTACTTGGTCGTTAAGCACGCTGGCGGCGTCGTTAAGTTCGTCAATCTTCCCAATCTGCCCATGAAACGCATTTGCGCCCCATGCCTGCCCCATATCCTTATGCTTGGTTAACACCATTGGCACAAAGCCATATGGGTTATCCCACTCCGCTACGCCCTGCCCCATGTCATCAAAATTGTACGCAAACGATTTACCCGCTTTCGTGGTAGCGAATGTATCCGGTGTAATCTTTTCACCGTACACGTACCATGTTTTGCCGTCTGGCTCACAGCGTTCGTATTCAATAGTTACTTCTTTGATGTTGCCAACCGCATCAAATATGCAATCTTTAATCTTGCCCGGATGTACAACCTCTAAGCGCACCTTTTCTTTTTCGGGTTCGTCAATGACCTTCAGGAACACATCACCCAACTGCGCGCCATAGCGTACATAGAGCGTCTTTTGCATTCCCCAGTTTGACCACAGCCACAGTTGACGTATTGCGAGTTTGAGTTCATCGCTCGCCATCGTCAACGGAATAGCGCCGCGTGACAGGTCTTCAAAGTCCAGTGATCCGCCGTATACCTTAGCGCTGTAAGCCTCAGTTAGTCGCGAAACAGGATTGTAAATACCGCGAACATGCTTATACAAGTCGCTTACAGATTTCAGTCGGCTTGAAAACGAGGTAATGTCACGATAGGCAATATTGCTGTAATAGCTTTCGGCTAACGCATACCGGAATAAGCGTGACTGATATTCGTTCCAGTCGTAATTATCCGTAGGTATCAGCGCCCGCTCATTGAAGGCAAGTAATGCCATACGCCCGGCGCTCATAAGCCTACTCCAAAATGATGAACTTGCCACACAGATTTAACCTCTGTAATTCGCCAACCGTTCTGGCGCTTTGCCTATTGTTAAGTATTGAACGCCCGCAATTGCCCACCACGCCGCTAATCGTGCAATTACGGTATCATCATGCCCGCCGTCAGGATGCGTGTATGTCCATAACCCGCTGTTCGTTTGCTTGGTTTGCCACTGCTGTAATTCAGCGTTGGCATACGGGTTATCCAGCAACAGCAAGCCGTCATCCTGTAAGCCAGTTTTGAACTGTGTAACCATGTCATTCTTAAGCGCATTGGTCATGGTAAACGCTTGTATATTGATGTCCATGCGCCGTTCGTCGGCTTCATACTGCAATTCTTCAACATTGCTTGACGCGCTGTTAAGTTCCACCTGTAAGGTATCAACACGCCACTTGGCACAAGCATTAAGCACTTCAGTACGCATTGCGCGCCAGTCCATATGTCGCCAGTAGCCTACGAATACTTCCCGCTTGCTGGTGCTGTCGATAATGGATAGCGCAGTACTGTCGTTTGCCTGCCCCCAGTCTAAACCCGCCACATACTTATGACTAAGGAGCGGTGCATCATCCGGCGCGTGATTGATATAGCGCCCAACATCCCCGAAAACGTTGTCACCACTGCTTAAGAATGCCCCTTCTATGCTTTCGGGGTACTCTTGTGGGAACAAGTCGCGTAAATCACGCTGTTTGGCACGCCTGAACTTAATTTGCTCCGGCGCTAGATTGTGTGCATTAACCAGCGCTTGCTCGTCTGCGCTGTAGTCGATAACTTCGTGTTCAGTAAGTTCAATCCATGCGTCCTCATCCCACCACCACGCATAAAAGTGAACCTTAAACGTACTTTCACCGCGCAAGGCTGCCATGACTTCCTCATACAGCCAACCCTGTGTACCGTTGGCAGTGGATTCGAGTATGATTACACCGTCAACGGGTACGCCTTGCATCATGCCTGCAATCAATTGACTGCCGTTATTCCAGAACGCCACCTCTGACCCGTGCAAGTGCGAATACGTACCACCGCGCCCCGCCGTCTTGTTGCCCGCCGTGCCGATGTATACCTGTGAATTAGTCTGTGGATAGTAGGCACGGGTTGAACTGTTGCGCGTGCGCTGTGGTTTCGTGTCATCAGGCAAGCCGTCGTAAAACAACTGCTGCATATCACGTAGCTTTTGCGTCGTGTCATCGTCATGAGCTATGACACCTACGCGCGCCGTTTTGTTGACCGCCTCAAGGAACAAGTGCGCCTGTATGAACGTGCTAAAACCGATCTGACGGGATTTAATAATAATATCCCGCCCGGTCATGTTCGCCGCAAAATCCGCTTGCGCTCGTTTGAGGCGAAGGGGTTCAATGGTGCGTTTTTTGGTGAGAATGTGAAGATCAGTGTACGTCAGCGGGCGGGTTGTTTGTTCAGTTATCGACAATAACCCGCTGCTGATTTCCCCCACCAATGAATTGAATAAAGTCGGCTTGTATGCGGGTAAGGGCTGAAACATCGGTTACATTTCGCTTTACGCTGTCTAGCATTGCGCTGACCAGTAACATAGCTTGTTCGCTGGTAATGACGCGCTCTGCCTGTATATTGATTTTCTGCTCAGTCTCTACCATCTTGCGCCGCTGTTCTAACTGCGATGTAATCTCTTGCTCAGTGGCATAGTGCAAACGGCGCTTATCGGCTAGGGCTTCCATTTCATCCATTGCTTGCAGGAATGCACCGTAATCGTCATTGTTGTACGATTTACGAGCAAGCGTGATTTGCTTAAGTAGGAAATCCCAATGCGCAGCGCTTTCCCCGGTGTCAAGGTTGCCTAGCTTACTGAGTATCAGTGCATCCAGTAAATGAATGTCGTGGCGTACCGATAACAGCATTTCATCAGCACGGGCGTCCTGATACGCTGTCAACATACCTTCAGGCAGATACTTGCTGTATTTACCTGTCTTGAAATGTGGGGAGGCTATACCGCTTGGCGTTGCCCCGCCATGCTTACGGCAAACCTGCTTGCCTGTAACTGCATTATTCTTGCAAGGTTCGCCATTTGTGCGGTGTGCAGTACATTTCATAGGTTGCTTTCATTCATGGGTAACAACAAAAAGCGCGCCCGTTTGCGCGCTGCCATTGTTTACCGATGTGTACTTTGTGCGGGAATTAAAAACACT
>JACCDG011517369.1_pt1 | contig 24577 bp, 20 predicted proteins | sample 7442471 | NCBI WGS metagenome assembly JACCDG01 (sample SAMN15323444, study PRJNA562643) | freshwater metagenome | isolation source: river surface water | place: USA:Blue River Watershed | collected 2017-08-17 | reverse complement strand
GTCTTCTACATAATAGGAATAAGTGGCTGCTGAAATTGCCTGACTCGTAAACGATACTTCATTGTTACATACATCCACTTCCAACGGATTTACCATAAAACCGGCTTGAGGGCTCGGATGCACAGTTATTAAATCTTGCTGTGCCATAAACAAGGTGTCCAGACAGCCCGCTTGTTCTTGTAAGGTGAGCGTAACCGTATAATTTCCTGGTGTGGTGTACACATGCGCTGGATTAAACGCCTGAGCAGTTGTTCCATCGCCGAAATTCCAAATAAATTGTGTGGCCACTTCGGTCTGACTCAGGTTAATAAACTGAGCAACTGACGGAGCGCATTGCAGTGACTCCAAGAAAATAAAATCTATGGATGGGTGGCCAAATACCCTAACTATTTCAATTAGTGTATCTGAACACTCAGGATTCTGACCAATGAGTTGCACCTGTTGGAAGCCATTTTGCAGAAAATACACCTGATTACCCGTTAATTGTGCACTTGTTTGTGGATTGGCATTGGGCCCGAAATCCCAAAAATACTGCGTACCAGCAGGGCCACTCACTTGCGCATCAAAAGCAAAAGCAAAATCGATGCACAAAGAATCGGAGTGCGTCATGCTTAAGATAATGGGCTCTCCTATCTGAACAAGTGTAGTAGCGGTGTCGGTACAAGCTCCTGTGCTCGATGCAATTAGTGTAACTGGATAAAGACCTGGCGCTGGGAAGGTGACAGTTGGTGAGCTTTGAGTACTGGTTTGACCAAAGCCAAAATCCCAGGAATAGTTGAAAGTGTTCTGAGAATTATTGGTAAAACCAATGGTGTAGCCCAAGCACTGCACCTGGTTTGGCACCATAAAATCAGCAATGGGGTCACCAAATAAAAGAATAGAATCTGTGTAGGTAGCTTGACAAAAATTGGTTTGCGCTTCCAAAACAACTGTCTGATAACCCGCTTGGCTAAAAGTGACATTGGACACTGTTGAACCTTGTGCTTGAAGCACTGATGCACTCGGAGGAAAGGTCCAAGAGAAAGTTGCTGTAGGGTTGTTGGCTTGTGCATTGAAGGTCACGAGTGCTTGGCTTAGACACAAAGAATCTGGTGCAGACCAACTTGGGGTCAGGGGGTTATTGACAATAATATCGATGTATGCGGTGTCAGTACAATTGTTACCTGGGTTTACGATCAGTTGAGCGGTGTAAGTACCAGGTGCAGGGAAGGTATAACTTGGCTCAAATAAATTACTCTGATCTGAGGACGTATTTGGCACACCGAAATCCCAATTGTAGGTGGTGCCTCCAAAAGAATTATTTTCAAAATTGACAGTAAGCCCGTCGCAGTAACCATTAAAGGTTGGTAGCTGATCTTGGGTAGGTAAAATGGCTGCTAACTGAATATTACAATCAAAAACTCTGAACAAGAAGTCACGGATTGTTTCACCGATTAACTGTCCATTGCGGTATTCTTGCACCCTCACCCCAACTACAAATAATCCGAGCAAATTTGGATTTACAGTTAGTACACCTGTATTTGGATGAATGATTGTAGATGAACCGGGGCCTAGAGGTGCTTGCGCATTGAAAATAGGTTGCCAGGTAACCGGAAAATAAGGTGGAGGCGGCATTTGCAAGGGTTGAGGGTTATTCGAATTAGCCCCTGCATTGGGCGTTACTAAAGAATATACTAATTGGTCACCATCGGGGTCTGTAGCAGAATGATCAAAGACAAGTTGGTCATTATTACACAATAAAACTGGTGGGTAATTCGTGAAGCGCGGACTACTATTATTACTAGCACCTGTATTTGAACCAGGCACTTGAGCGACAAGCGTTAAGCCGGTGTCGTCAGGAAATTGGAGATTGGTAATATTTGGCCCTCGGCAACAACGCTGATAAGAAACGGTATAGCCACCTGGAATTGGCGGTAAGGAAAGTACCACTTGATAAATTGCCCTTTCTACACAGATTCCCGTGGGTTGGGTGGCACAAGGATTATTGAAATTATTCGGTAATACAACCGAACCCGGAAATGGTACTTGAACAGTTTGGAAATGGACATTTCCTTGCATAAAAATAGACAGATACAGCGGGTCATCATACTCAGCACCTGTTGAAGCGCAATCTCGGTAAAGCGTTATAAAAAATCGATATTGATTGTTGCCTAAATAATCATAGTAAATATCTCCACCAATAATATGAGAAGCCCTCACCTGTTGAAACAACAAGCAAAATACAAAGGAGAGAAAGAGGCTGAATCTTAGCACGATATAATAACGCAAAATTAAGGCTTTGGTTGTTCGTGGACAAACTGTAACTTTGTAAAAAATTTATGGAAAATGGATGCTTTTGATGTAGTAGTAATTGGTTCTGGGCCCGGTGGATATGTTTCAGCCTTGCGTTGTGCGCAATTAGGTTTAAAAACTGCCCTTATTGAAAAATACAACACCCTTGGTGGAACCTGCTTAAACGTCGGTTGTATCCCATCTAAAGCATTGCTTGACTCTTCAGAGCACTACCATAATGCCCAACATAATTTTACCGACCACGGGATTGAAATCAGTGGGCTCAAAGCAAATTTAGCTCAAATGATCGCCCGTAAAAACGAAGTGGTTTCACAGACATGTGCTGGCGTTAAGTTCTTAATGGACAAAAACAAAGTGACTGTTTATCACGGTTTGGGGTCTTTTGTGGATGCCAATACCATTCAGATTTCAGGTGAGCAAAACACCCAGATTACGGGCAAAAATATCATCATTGCCACAGGAAGTAAGCCTAACTATTTCCCTGGTATGGAGCCCGACAAAAAGCGCATCATCACATCTACCGAAGCGCTCAACATGACTGAAATCCCTAAAAAAATGCTCGTGATTGGCGGAGGTGTGATCGGACTTGAATTGGGTTCGGTATACGCACGCCTTGGTACAACGGTTGAGGTCATTGAGTTTGCGCCAAGTATTTTGCCAACAATGGATGCAGGTGTTGGTAAAGAATTTACCAAAATCTTGAAAAAAGAAGGTTTTAAATTCCATCTTGAACACAAGGTTTTGGGTGTTAAAAACAAAGGCAAGCATGTTGAACTCACCGCTGAAAACAAAAAAGGCGAAGTGGTGACACTTGAGGCCGATTATTGCCTTGTAGCAGTTGGTCGTAAACCATACACTGAAGGGCTTGGCCTTGAAAAAGCAGGTGTTCAAATGAACCAACGTGGCCAAATTGAAGTCAATGATTCATTGCAAACCAACCAAGCGCACATCTATGCCATCGGTGACGTCGTTAGAGGCGCCATGCTTGCTCATAAAGCTGAAGAAGAAGGCGTTTTTGTAGCTGAAAAAATTGCCGGACAGCATCCACATATCAATTACAACCTCATCCCAGGAGTCGTTTATACTTGGCCTGAAATTGCAGCAGTTGGTAAAACTGAGGAAGAACTCAAAGCAGCAGGCATCAGTTACAAAGCCGGATCTTTCCCAATCAAAGCATTAGGAAGAGCGCGTGCGAGTATGGACACCAGTGGTTTTGTCAAAATTTTGGCCGACAGCCAAACTGACGAAATTTTAGGGGTCCACATGATTGCTGCGCGTGCAGCTGACCTCATTATGGAAGCCGTGACTGCCATGGAGTACCGTGCATCAGCTGAAGATATTGCTAGAATTTGTCATGGTCACCCGACTTATTCTGAAGCCATTAAAGAAGCTGCCTTAGCCGCCACTGCAGACCGCGCTTTACACGTCTAAATCTGCTTTTACGGTAGCGGGCTAAATGCCTCCTTGATATGCACTAGTTCGGTGCTTTCTTGGTTGTGCACTATTGACACGATATCAAAACGCACTTCATGGGGCCACTGTATGGCTTTGGTGTAATAGTTGGCCACCCGAATAATTTGACGCTGTTTACCAAAATTTACAGCCTTCCAAGGTTCGCCAAGAGTTGCGCTTTGTCTGGTCTTAACTTCTATCATGACTAATGTATTTTGGTCAATCATGATGAGGTCAATTTCCATTCTGTTGAAGCGGTAATTTGTGCTTTTGAGCGTATAGCCTAATTTAAGTAAGTATTGCAAGGCGTAGTCTTCGCCCCATTTTCCGAGGAGGTCATGATGTTGCCAAATATCCGTTAAGGTCATACTCGAAATTAAGCCGAAATTGCTTGTATCTTTACAGTGAATTTACGTATGCGCAAACAATTTATTAAGAATATCAAAGGCTTGGTCCAGGTTGGTGAAAATCTTCCAAGCGTTATCAGAGGGCAGCAAATGCAGCAGCTCCCCATTCTCGAAGATGCCTACCTTGCCCTCGAAGATAACACGGTTGTAGACTACGGCCTGATGTCCGATTGGCCAGGAATAACTGACTGGAGAGATGTAGAAGTAATCGATGCGACTAACTGTTATGTCTTGCCTGCTTTTATTGATTCGCATACACATGCGGTTTTTGCCGCAAGCCGTGAAGAAGAATTCGTTGACCGCATTCGAGGACTCAGCTACGAAGAAATTGCGGCAAAAGGAGGCGGCATTCTGAACTCTGCACGCAAACTCAATGACATGTCTGAAGCCGAGCTTTTCAATGCTGCTAAAAAACGCATAGAAAAGATGCTTGCCGCCGGAACTGGTGCACTTGAAATCAAATCTGGTTATGGGCTAAGTCTGGAGGGTGAGTTAAAAATGCTGCGTGTCATTGCCCAACTTAAAGCTCATTTTCCAATTGCAATCAAAGCCACTTTTTTGGGTGCACATGCCATACCGCAGGCCTATAAAGAAAACCGAAATGGCTACATTGACTTGCTCATCAATGAGGTCTTACCTCAAATAGCCAAAGAAAATCTTGCAGAATACATTGACGTATTTTGCGAACGCAATTATTTCACCCGTGAAGAAATGACCCGTATTCTTGAAGCAGGTGCCAAGTACGGCCTCAAGCCTAAAGTTCACGTCAATCAGTTTTCAGTAATGGGCGGTGTTGGTGCCGCAATTGAACAAAATGCAGTTTCTGTTGACCACCTCGAAGAATTAGACGATGACGACTTAGCCGCGCTTTCTAATAGCTCGACCGTTGCAACCCTCTTGCCTGGCTGTTCGCATTTTTTATCGATCCCATTTGGAAACGCCAGAAAGCTCATGGATGCCAATGCTATATTAGCACTTGCTAGTGATTTTAATCCCGGATCTTCTCCGAGTTATCATTTAATGCATGTCTTGTCTTTGGCTTGCATCAAAATGAAAATGACACCGGAAGAAGCTATTAATGCACTTACAATTAATGCTGCCGCAGCGCTCGAGCTGAATGAAACGCATGGTCAAATTGCTTTAGGAAGAAAGAGTCCTCTGCTACTGACCAAAGAAGTGCCTTCCCTTGCCTATTTAGCATACGCCTACACTGAAGATCACATTCAAAGGATTTTTATTTAAGTTTTTTTCTCGGCTCAACTTGTGCAAGGAATTGTTTAACTTTGAATCAATGCAGGTAAGAGTTCTCCTCCTTTTCTTAAGTAGCTTCTCCTTTGGCTTTTCACAACTGATTTTGCCCGAGAAAGAACTACTTTGGGAAATCAGCCATCCAAAATCAAAAGTGAAGTCTTACATTTTCGGCACGCTCCATGCCAACGATCGCTCACTTTTCGACCTTTCGGATAGCGTCTATGTCGCTTTTGAACAAGCAAAAATTCTTGTGCTCGAAACGAATATTTATAGGCTTTTTGAAGAAATGGACACCCGTAAAAACCTGCCAGAAACCAGATTTGACGACCAAGGAAAGTCCTATACAAGTTCAGTAGAAAGCTCTGAAACCATCTATGGTTCTGAAAACGGAATGCCCCAATTTCTAGACGCCTATTTTCAGGTCTTAGCGCTCCACACCAATAAGCAGGTCTTAGCGCTTGAAGCACTCGAGGATCAATACGCGCTCAGCAACGAATTCAAATTGAGCGAAAGAAAAATCATTGATAACGGGATCAACTCCTTCACGCAAGAAAAACTGAAAGAACTCTACCTAAAAGGTGACATCGAGGCTTTGCAACGCTTCATGAAGTCTAGTTTATCAGTACAAGAGCGGCTTTATGACGAAGTAATTGTCAAACGAAACAAACTCATGCTCGACAAACTCATCGAACTCATCAAAGGCAATTCTAGCTTTTTTTGTGCCGTTGGTGCTGGTCATTTAGGCGGTGAAGATGGACTTATTCAGATGCTCAGGGCAAAAGGATATCGGGTGAGGCCTGTACTTTGGTCTGTAGCTGATCAAGCCCCTACTGCCAAACTACAACTCAAAAAACCAACCGAATTTGTATTTACAGATGCAAGTTCTGGCCTGATTGCCAAATTCCCAGGCTCTCCTTATGTCAAAGACCTTGAAGACGGTACTAAGCGTATCGTTTACCGAGAACTCGGACAAGGAAACACCTTTGAAATTAACTTACAAGCCCTCGACCCAACTATCTCACAAGAAGAATTAGCCAGCATTTACATCAACCCTCCAACTGGCTCGAACATCACCAAAAAAATTCTCGACGATGGCTCTGTCGTTTTTTATGGGCTTTCCGATACTTATCCGGAGGGGCTAAACTATGTTCAGATTCAATTTGGTGCAGCGCACTTTGTTGTCATTAAATGTTATGGCGGTAATAAATTCATGCACTCTAATCGACCTTTTTCATTTTTTGAAAAAGTGTGGTTTGAATGATCTTAACGCATGAAAGTCCTTGACCAGCTTGCCATAGAAATCTTAACGCAACTCGAAAAAAACCGAGACCTCCACGTTATTCTGCCTTCAGAACGTGCCAAGCGTTATTTATTAAATGCCTTGTTCCGACAAAACAAAGGCCCCATGCTGGCGCCAAATATCCAAACCATTGATCAATGGGTCACTGAGTTAAGCCCCAAAAAAATAGTGCACCCAACGCGTGTACTCCTGATGCTTTTTGAGGTTTATCAAGAGGTATTGGGCGCTGAAGCACAACCTTTTGAAGAATTCTTGAGTTGGGGAACCATTTTGTTGTCAGATTTTGACGATGTAGATCGGTACTTAGTCAATGAGCAGCAGCTTTATAAAAATTTGGCCTCCATCAAAGCACTAGAAAGTTGGCAAATTGACGAAGAAAGTTACTCCGCTTCGCAAAAGAAATTCATGGCCTTTTGGGAGCACATTTCTGATTTACATGCTGGCCTCGCTAAAAAGTTAGCCGAAAAAAATGGCTTTACTAAAGCTATGGCTTATCGCTTTTTAGCTGAAAATCCGGCCTTAATACTTTCAGACCAAACCCACTTTGTTTTTGCTGGGTTTAATGCGCTTAGTGGCGCTGAGCAAAGCATTATTCAGTTTTTATTGAAGCGCAAACAAGCAGACTTCTTCATTGATTCTGACGCCTATTATTTTGAAAATGCCCACCACGAAGCTGGGGCTTTCCAAAGAAAAAACTTAACGCAGTTCGGTATCAAGGAGGCTCGTTTTCTCCGAAAAGATTTGTCAGCAGCTAACTATCATGTCAAAGTGATTGAGTGCGCTCAGCACATTGGGCAAGTGAAGGTCTTGGCCACAGAACTACAGGCACTTCAAGTAAAAGATTGGGGTGAAGTTTTAGTGTTATTAGCCGATGAATCGTTGGTTCATGCGGCTCTCCGCCACATTCCGATGAACGTCGGGAAGGCCAATATTACCCTTGGGCTTCCTTTAGAACAAACACCCATCAGAACTTGGGTTGACCTCTGCTTTCAAGTTCAAGAAAACAAAAACAAATTCAAAACAACTGCGCTCTACTACAAAGATTTTCAGCGCTTTTGTCATCATGCTTTTACCAGTTTGTGTCTAGATCACAAAGCACTCCAAGCTTTAAGTGCAGCAGAAAAACAAACGGTCAAGTACAATCGTGTTTTTCAGAATATTGGGCAGTTAAATTTACAAGGTGCCAGTCAGCAGCTCATAGAATTGTTAAGCACGCCATGGCAACAAAATTGGCTACTGGCATTACAGCAACTCAGACAAATCAATGCTCTTTTATTAGAGCTTATTCCGCAAGCCAATGACTTCGAGCATACGGCAATTTTGACTTTTGAACAGACTTGTCGTCAATTTGAAAACCTGTTGGCCGATGGTTACCCTACAATGACGCTAGGCAGCTTTAAAAAGCTATTCTATCAGCACTGGACGCGCGCCAACTTGGCCTATTTGGGTAATCCTACTTCGGGCTTACAAATCACCGGCCTGCTTGAAACGCGCTTACTCGACTTCGAGCACGTTTATGTACTCGGTATGAATGAAGGCAAGTTACCACCTACAAACCCAGTCCAAAGTATCATACCTATGGACCTCCGGTCTGCTTTTGGTTTGCCGAGTAACCGCGATAAACAAGGTATTTTTGCTCAACATTTTTACCGCTTGTTGCACGAAGCGCGTCAACTGACCTTTACTTACACGAGCGCAAGTGAAGTGTTGGGTAGCAGTGAAAGAAGTCGTTACCTGCTTCAACTCCAGATGGAGTGGTTACAAAACAATCCAAATGTAAAATGGGAAGAGTTCAAATACCAAATACCGAACTCAGAACAAAGCAGCGTGGGTGCTGAATTTGTGAAAACTCCGGCAATTATTGAGCGCATTCAGCAATATTTAGCTCAATCAGTTTCGGCATCGGCACTTAAAAAGTATTTGTCTTGCCCACTTGATTTCTATTACCGCTATGTGGTTGAATTTGGCGAGGAAGACGAAGTCGAAGAAGATTTAGCACAGAACACGTTTGGCTCACTCATCCATAATTGTTTAGAGGCCCTTTATTTGCCTTATGCCCAGCGCCATAAAAATGGCGATCCTGTGGTTCCGGCACCCGGGCCGCTTACTGAAAAAGCGGTAGCAAAAATGCTGACGCAATATCAAGAAGAACTCAGAAAGCAATTCTTAAAATACTTTGATCAGAATGAACAACTTTTCAGCAAAGGAAAGAATCGTCTGAGCTTTGAAATGGCGCTTGATCTCACCAAAGAGATTTTGCTCAAAGAGCTAACTTTTGTGAAATCCCTTACGGAGCCCTTGTTTATTGAACAGCTCGAAGGACGTTTTGAACTCGAATTGTCTTTTGACATCCATCAACAAACTGTTCCCATCAAATTTGTGGGTTATATTGACCGCATAGATCGTATTGGTGAAAAATACCGTGTCATTGACTACAAATCTGGAAAAGCAGCAGCTCAGGATGTCAAATTCACTGAGAAGAACGATGCCCTGACCAATCTATCTAAACCAAAACACACCTTGCAATTGAGTTTGTATTGCTTATTCTTTCAAGAAAAATTTGGTTTTCTTCCGCAAGAAGCTAGAATTGAGTCCTTGATCAACCGCGATGAAAATTTTGCGCTCAATATTGAAAAGCAGCAGGGGCTGAGTCGGGTACCGGAATTGATCAATGAAGGGCTAACGGCCTTGCTTACTGAATTACTCGACCCAACAATCAATTTTGGGCACGATACTGGCTCTAAATATTGTCAGTTTTGTAACTAACAAAAAAAACCTGGAGGTCATCCAGGTTTTTCTGCAAGTAATTAAAACCATGAACAAAGGCTGTTCTTCGAAAAGACGTATGCCCTCTGTAGGTGGTTGCTTAGTACAATTCTAGTTTGAGCGCTGAGCGGTAGTCTTTGATCTCCTCGCGGTTGATTTTATGCTCGGCATTCTTAAGCAAATTCAATAAATACAAAAGATTTTCTTGGTCTTCGATTTCAATTGGGTATTCGTTACCTTCTTCGTCCTCTTCGTATTGTGCCTCCACATCAAAACACTCGTTTTCAGTGATGAATTCGTAAGTCAAGCGCAGCACTTTCACTACCAATGGGTCTTGTTCGAGCAAGGCCATTTCGCGCAATTCTTTGAGGTCAGCAACTAGAGATGGAGCTGCAATTCCCTTTTTTTCTACTATTTCAATGATTTGTTCAAGTTTCTGATTGGCGCGCAATGTTTTCATTTCGTATAAATTGAGTGACAAATTTAGTGGATTTCCCGAAATAAACATCGCAGTGTCCGTAACATTCAACGCTAAAAAGCATTTCAGTGGCAGGAAAAGTTATTTTTGTTCTATGGATTTATTATTCCGCGCATTTTCTATTGGCCTTATTTTATCCGTAATGCCAGGGCCTGTGTTTTTTGTCTTGATTGAAAACAGCATTACCAAAGGTATTCGCAGTGCATTAGCTCTAGACCTCGGCGTGCTCATCAGCGACATCGTTTACATCTTGCTCGCTGTTTTATTTGTAGAGCAAATCAATTATTTACTTTCTGGCAATAACAAGCAACTTTTTGACATCATTGGCGGCTCGATTTTTATCATTTATGGCGTCTTTAATTGGTTCAAAAAAACCAAGATGTCCTCTGGCGATGCCGAACTAGCAGAGGTCACAGAAAAATTTCACCTCGCTGAAGGCAAGGATCCAAAACGAAATATAGGCCTCAGCATTGCTAAAGGTTTCTTGCTCAATTTTGCAAATCCACTCGTTATTTTTTATTGGCTGAGTGTCGCTTCGATTGCAAAAAGAGAAAGCACCGACGATAGCAATAGTATGCTGTTTTTATTTCTAGGTACCATCCTACTTACTTTTTTTAGTTTTGATATTCTCAAAATCTTCACAGCTAAGAAAATTAAAAACTTTGTTAACGAACGCATGCTGAACCTTTTAAACAAAGTTATCGGGGTTTCCTTTGTAGCTTTTGGGCTCTTTTTCATGTTCAGGTTCATGTTTCGCTAAATTCAAAACCCATGAGGTATCTTCTTGTCTTTATTGTACTTTGGAGCAGCGCGCAGGCCCAAGATTATAAAATCTTAAAAGAGAATTTATCGCCAAAAGTCAGACTCTATTGGGACGCCCAGAAAAAACATGTTCAGGGGACAGGTTCCTACTATGTTGGCGTCGTAAAACCAACTGTTGATGAAAAGCATGGTAAGTGGCAGTTTTTTACCTATGACGGCGTGCTCGAAGAGGAAGCCAACTATTACCGCAATAGACTACACGGCAAACGCACTTTTTTTTATCCGAACAAACAGATCAAACAAGAAGCTTATTTCACTTTCAATGTACCCGATTCTACTTATAAAGAGTATGCTGAAGACGGTAAACTCTTAACCAAAGGTCAATTTGAATTGGGAAGCCCGGTTGGTCGCTGGGAATATTTCTATTCAGATGGTAGTCCTAAATCAGTAGAAGTGGTGAGTAATGACACTATCTATCTGATGGAATACTGGGAGGAGCAAATGCCCCATAAGCAAACCATAAAAAATGGCAATGGCAAGGTCCTGAGTTATTATGTGGATGGCGTCGTTAAGGAATCCTATACTTTTCAAAACGGATTAAAAACGGGCCCATTTGAGGAAAGAACGGCCAATGGCGTGTTGTCTGTCGCGGGCGCTTTTGTCAATGGTAAAAAAGACGGTGTTTGGGAGTTTTACTCTTATAACGCAGTACTCGAAAAACGCGTTGGTTATGCGCTTGATTCACTCGATGGCGAATACCTAGTGATGCTCTCTGAAAAAGATACCTTGACCTTCGGCAACTATAAAAAAGGTCAAAAAACGGGGGCTTGGAAGTGGTACAACGAAAATGCAGTGATAGATATGACTGGCTATTTTATGGAAGGAAAACAAGATAGCATTTGGCACTATTATTTTCCGAACGGCCAACTCTCCTATGTAGCTGAATTTGAAAAAGACCTACGTACCGGAAATTGGACCTATTATTATCCGAATGGTGCCTTGTATCGAACAGGAAGTTATTTATTAGATCAAAAGCATGGCGAATGGCAAACATGGTACGAAGACTCAACCCTTCTCATGAGTGGGCGTTATGAAAATGGTTTAGAAGAAGGTGAATGGAAAAATTACTGGGAAAACGGGCGCATCAAAAACAAATCTACGTTTCATGCCGGAAAGTTGAATGGCTCTTGGGTTTCCTATACACCAGATGGCAACACGAGTTTAACAGGAAATTATAAAGATGGCCTAAGGTTCGGTGAATGGTTATCGTATTATTCAAATGGCAGACTCAAGGAAAAGCAACACTATAAAATCATTGCACAGAAAAATATTTCTGAAGGACTCAATAGAATGGGTTACAAAGAAAATGTCAGTGAGTATCATGGCTCATATGAAGCATATTCTCATATCGATTTTCAACTCAAAGAAATAGGCAAATACAAAAACGGGCAAAAGCACGGTACCTGGACAAACTATTACCCAGGAGGCGTAGTACCTACAATAGTTGCTCAATATCAAAATGGGCAACTAGATGGAATTTTCAGACAATATGACCGCTACGGGCACTTAGTCTATGAAATCAGCTATAAAAACGGGCTCAAACACGGTGATTTTATCGCGTTTAATGAGAACGGCAAGATCGTGAGTAGGAAACTTTTTAGAAACGGTGAAGAAGTTGGCAGACAAGAAAAAGACGGCTTTATGCCTGAGCGCTAGCCTCTGCAGTCCACTGCTCTATTAAACAGGTCAACTCGATAAAATCTTCAACGCTTAATTTTTCAGGGCGCTGGCTCTCAAATTTTGCTGGCAAAGGGTGGTCTTTGAGGAGTTGCCTTAAAGAATTTCGGAGGGTTTTGCGACGCTGATTGAAGGCCATCTTAACCACATGAAAATAGAGTTTTTCATCGCAAGGCAGGGCGTCCCTTTCATTGCGGACACAACGAATCACGCCACTTTTTACTTTTGGCGGTGGAATGAAAACATGCTCGTCAACAGTGAAGCAATAATGGATATCATAAAACGTCTGAAGCAGCACACTGATAATGCCGTATTCTTTAGAGCCAGGACCTTGCGCTACTCGGACAGCCACTTCTTTTTGGAACATTCCCATAATTTGCGGAACCTGATTGCGGTACTCGAGACACTTAAATAAGATCTGAGAAGAAATATTATACGGGAAATTTCCAACTACTATAAAGGAATCTTCACCGAAAAGTTCTTCGGGGCGCAAACGCAAGAAATCACCAAACAATATACGCTCAGCATGTGCAGGGTAATGTGCCCTGAGGTAGTCAATAGACTCAATATCTACATCAAGTAACCAAAGATCAATTTCCGGAATCTCCCACAGATACTTACTGAGCGCACCCATACCTGGGCCTATTTCAAGCACTTTTCTGGTTTCATTTGTCCAGATCACTTGCTTGGCAATTTTCTGGCAGGTGCCCGCGTCTTTTAAAAAGTGTTGGCCTAATTGTTTTTTTGGTTTAACACTCATTTCTTAAAAGACTTAACAACGGATAACGTGGTTCTAAATGCTGCAAATTTTCCTAAAAAACGATCGGTATGATCTTTTTGAAGTGCGGGTGCAAAATTCGCCTGATAATGATCCAGCGTTTCTTGATCTGGAGCTAAATATAATACAGCATAAGTTTTGCCGCCGTCCTCTTCTCCATTCACCCTTGACAATTTACATTCTTCAAAGCAGGCTGTTTGCATGACAGCAGGAATATGCTCTTCTTGCATCCAATGTAGCCATTCTTGTTCAACAGCAGCGTCAATACTTACCGTAACATTATATAATACCATACAACAAAGGTACTGAAAGCCTTTGACGAAGAAAAATGGCGAGGCGTACGTAAATTCACCAACTATTCCAGCAAATAAATAGTACTTTTACTTCAGCATAAAAATCAAAAGCTATGAAAAAACTCATTCTATCTTCTTTATTTACAATTGTTTACTTTGCGTCCTATGCACAGTCTTGTACACCTGGGGCAAACTTTGTTGATTCTACTTATGGTGTTTGGCCTGATACCACTCAAAACTTTCCACAGGCAGACCCTAATGTATTTTACTCTACCGATTTGAACTTTAAAGTTCCAGATTCAGTAACCCCTGCCATTGACCCAAGCGGTGCATTTGTGGGTTCAACAATTCAGCAATTTACCGTTTCAAATGTGATTGGCTTACCTCCAGGCTTTGACTACGCTTGTAACGTGAGTAATTGTACTTACTTGGGTGGTGGAAACGGTTGTGCCAATATTTATGGAACTACCGATACCGTTGGCGTTTTCCCAATCTCAATTGAGGTGACGGCCACCGTACTTATTGTACTCCTTCCTGGTTTACCACCAACACCTGTTACTCAGACAGTATCTTTTGATGGTTACCAAATTTTAGTCGGTACCAATGGTAAAATTGAGGCTGTACTCGCGCCACTATCTATTGTTCCGAATCCAGCAACAGCGCAAATTGCCGTTAGTGGATATTTACCATCTTCTGAAACAACCATCAGCATTCAAGATCTTTCAGGTAAAGTACTAGAAAACAAGGCTGCCAATCAGCTTGATACAACATTTAACATTGCTGACTTGAAAAGCGGAACCTACATGATTGTCGTGAAAGATCAGTTTGGATCAAGAACTGAAAAATTCGTGAAGCTATAAATTCATATGGCTAATGCCAGCTTATGATAAAAAAAGAGGGGGCAAATGCCCCCTCTTTCTGTTTAAAATAGTTCCAAGGTTTTACTTATATAAGCCGCGCTCATCGATATACTTCAAGACCTTTTCAGTAAGTAAAAAACTGCAATCTTGTTCTTTGGCCAGCATGGTTCTGATCATGCTTGCACTCACGCTAAGCACTGGCACCTCATTGATCAGGTGAATATGAGGATGTGAAATCTGAGGGCTTTCTTGTGGTGCTTCATTTTCAACATAGGCTCTTGGGTAAACATAAACATGGTGCTTCGCCAATATTTGCTCCCAGTTGAACCATTTATGAAAACTGCGCAAGTTATCAGCTCCCATGAGTAAACTAAAGGTATGCTGAGGATATTTCTCTACAAAATGAGTAAGTGTCGAAATGGTATAATTTGGTTTTGGTAAATGAAATTCTAGGTCACTCACTTGCAAAAGGGGATGATCTTCAGTTGCTTCCTTAGCCATATCTAGACGGATATAATCGGCTAACAAGCTCTCTTTATTTTTATGCGGATTTTGCGGCGTCACTACCAACCAAACTTGGTCAATTTCTTCAGTTTGTGCCATATAATTGGCAATAATCAAGTGCCCCACATGAATGGGGTTGAAAGTGCCAAAATATAAACCAATCCTCATTAGTCTAAAAATTGCTTGATTTGTGTGGCAACCTGTTCAATGGCTAAATCGAGGTCATCATTGACTACAACCACATCAAATTCAGGAGCCCTATTAATTTCTTCTTCGGCTTTTGCCAAACGCATTTGAATTTTATCTTCAGCATCGGTCTGACGCTTGCGCAAGCGCTCGGCAAGAACAGCAATACTTGGTGGTTGAATAAAAATAGACAAACACTGTTCACCCAACAATTCTTTGATGCGCAAACCACCAACGACATCGACATCAAAGACCACTATCTGACCCGCTGCCCAAATTCTTTCTAATTCTGCATTGAGTGTTCCGTAGAACATGCCTGTGTAAACCTCTTCCCACTCAAAAAAAGCACCAGCAGCAATTTTTTCTTTAAAACTGTCAGGGCCTAAAAAGTAGTAATGGACACCATCTTGCTCTTCCCCACGAGGAAGCCTTGAACAAGCTGAAATTGAAAAAGCCAACGCTGGGTTTTGAGCCAATAAGGCCTTCACAATGGTTGATTTACCGGCTCCGGAAGGCGCTGAAATTACGATGCTTTTTCCTGAGTTCATACTAGAGCGAATTGAGTACTTGTTCTTTAATTTTCTCGAGGTGATCTTTCATATCCACCACTTTGCGTTGGATTTCGGCATGATTACATTTGCTGCCTAAAGTGTTGATTTCACGACCCATTTCTTGAGCAATGAATCCTAACTTTTTACCCGATGCCTCTTGCTGCATGGTTTCAACAAAATAATTGAGGTGCTGCAGCAAGCGTTGCTTTTCTTCGGAAATATCTAATTTTTCTACATAAAAGATCATTTCTTGCTCCAGACGATTCACGTCTATTCGGGCTTCATCAATACTGGCAAGACCTTTTTGAATGCGCTCCTTCACTTGGTTAACGCGCTCTTGTTCAAATGGCGCAATCGCATCAAGATTGGTTTTAATCGCTTCAATATTTGCAACTAAATCTTGGGCTAAGGCCTTTCCTTCTTGCTTTCTGAATAACTGAAGTTGTCCGGCAGCCTCTTTGACAAGTTTCAGCACAAACTCCATTTCTACATCGGTAAGCGCTTCGTGTTGAACCGCTAAAACATCGGGCATTTTGAGCACCAAAGAGAGGTAATCTTGGGTTTGGCTGTCCCAAGTATTGTTCAGGGCTTTGAGCGCTTCAAAATACTGGGTGGCTAATTCTGTATTGATGAGGTTACTGACTGCCTGGTTTTGGCTTTCAATGTAAATACCGAGGTCCATCTTACCACGAAGCAGCAAATCAGAAACAATACGTCTGATTTCGGTATCCATATCTCGATAGGCAGAAGGGATTTTTAGATTGAGGTCGAGTCCTTTGGAATTCAAGGATCTTACCTCAATAGAGATTTTTTTGTCTTGAAATTGGCCATTTGCTTTGCCAAACCCGGTCATGGATTGCAGGGCCGATTTCGAAATATCGTATTTATTCATCATCTAATAGTAAATCGGCATCAATGCCTTCATTTTGTTCTTTTACAAACCAAGCAATTTCACTCATGATTTGTGCTTTTTGATCAGTTTGTGGCGCTTTTTCTTCTAAATACTCTTTGAGTAATAACTGCGCTTCAAGTAACTGCGCTTCTTCAAAAGGGCCACTCATGTTTTCAAGAATGGTCAGACAATCAAGGGCTTCAAGGTAGTCTCCTTGAGAAGCGAGCATGACAAAAAATGGTAAATGCTCATCAAATGGTAATTTTGAATTCCAAATAGCAGACAGCACCAGCTTTCTGGTAGCAGCATCTGTTTCGTTTTCAAGAAAATCAATAAATGCATCAACTGCCGAGGTATCTAGAATATCTGATAAGAAGCCAACGATAAGCTGTTGTTTGCTGCGCTCTGCCCCTTTCAGGGATTCGAAAACAGCATTCAAATGCTGCGCCTTGCCCTTCTCTCTGAGATAATTCAAAGCTTCTGTAACAGATGAAACATCTTGCAAAGCTAGTTTTTGCAACATTTCTATGCTTTTCGCATCGCTTTTTTTGGCTGTACTCATGGGGCAAAGTTAAGGAATTCAAGTGCCATTTACTGAAAAGCAGGCTGCTTACTGTTACTTTATACAAAGTTTAGTGTTTATAAAATCAAGAAATTGGCCAAATCTCAGCCATAATTCCATTCATCTTTGTAAAAATGACTGAACTCATGAAAAAAACTTTAGCCCTATCCTTACTTTGCAGTGTCTTGTTCACAGCATGTGTGCCTTCTAAGAAATACAACGAACTCTTGGAGCGCGAAAAAAGCTGCAGCGAAGAATTAGCGAAGTACAAAAAAAGTAGTACGGATTACGAAGTACTTTCAAAAGACCTACAGTCTAAATACGATCTAGCAGCCAAGGAGGTAAGCCGTTTACGTGGCGACACCAATCAATTGGGCAATCAAATTCGTTTACTCAGCCGCGAACAAGCTACGCTTGAAGCGCAATACGAAACACTAGAGAACTCTTTTGACAAATTAAAGAACCTCAGCGCCAAAGAAACGGCAACGCTGCAAACTGAACTTGAGGCGAAAACCCGTGAGCTTCAAAGAAAGGAAGATGCACTATTGAAACTCGATGAAGAACTCAAAGTGAAGCAAGCACTGCTCGTAGAACGCGAAAAACGCGTGAATGAACTCGAAGAAGCCATCAGAAAGAAAGATGCAAAAATTCAGCTCTTGAAAGCAAGGGTAGCAAATGCACTTAGAAACTTTGAAAACCAAGGTCTTACTGTCGTTCAAAAAAATGGAAAAATTTATGTGAGTCTTGAAGCGAAATTATTGTTCAATTCTGGCTCTACAAAAGTAGAAGAGGAAGGTAAAGCTGCACTCGTAGAACTTGCAAGAGTTCTTGAAACAGAACGCGACCTTGAAATTGTGGTTGAAGGGCACACCGATACCGACAAACTAACAAGCAGCGTTTCACCAAAAAACAACTGGGAACTTTCTGTACTCAGAGCAACTTCAGTTGTAGAACTCATGTTGGCTAATTCTAGCATGGCACCAACGCAAATTATGGCTGCAGGCCGCGGTGAATTTCATCCGGTTGACCCTAATGACAAAGCAAAAAACCGCAGAATTGAAATCATTATTTCGCCAAACCTCAATGAGTTGTTTGAAATTATCTCAAACGACTAGTTTAGCGGATAACATTGACATGGCCTGAAAGGTCTTTGTAAATACCTTTTTCAATTTCATAGACCAAATACCAAGTGTAGGTTCCGACTTGCACTGGTAGACCTTCGTAGGTACCATCCCAAACAAAGTTGAGATTTGTTGAACTAAACACTTCTTCACCCCAACGATTGAAAATATAGAACCTAGCACTCATGAGGCCAATAAAGCGACCAAAGAAGTAGTCGTTGAGGCCATCGGCATCAGGTGTGAATGAATTGGGTAAGTAAATATAGCGCTCAGGAGCAATGGTGATCCATTTTGAAATGCTGTCAATACAGCCCTTTTGGTCAGTGGCAATGAGCATAATCTCATAAGGGCCAGGTTGTAAATAAGTGTGGTTCGGGTTTACTAAAAAAGAAGTGGAACCATCGCCAAACTCCCAGGTGTAGGTCCAGGCATTTTGAGAAGCATTTTCAAATTGCACAAGCAAGCCCTGCATGGGTTCTTCAGTAACAAAATAGAAATTGGCCTGTGGCTTTACCACTTGGACATAAGCTACTGCCCCAACTGTAAAGGTTTGACATTCGTCACTGACCTGCACAAAATAAGTAGTTGAAACCGAAGGGTTCACGGTAATCGTTTGGGTTGTAGCCTGGTTGGACCACAAATAATAATAAGACCCATAGCCCCCTGTTGCACTCACACTCAGCGTAACCGTATCTGCCGGACAAATCTCAAATGGGCCATTGGTTTGCACGATGAGCGGTGGGCTCAGAATCGTGTAAATTATTGAATCTTGGGCGGTTGTGCCGCAGTTGTCAGTGACAACAACCTGATAAGTAGTGCTTGACCCAGGATTGGCTAATATTGAATCTGTGACACCAACAGTTGTATTATTTACTGTCCAAACATAAGTGTACTGACCAGCTCCTCCGGTTGCTGAAACCCCAAGCATGGTTTCAATATAGGGGCAAATTTCAGTGAGGTCCGGACTCATTTGTAAACTCAGTGGTTGGAACACAGGAACGACTATAGTAATTGTGTCGTAGGCTGGGCCACTGCCACAAGCATCTGTGACAGACACCCAAATTGATGTAGTGGTTGTAGGCGTAAATGTAAAAGTTGGGGCAGTTTGGCCATTGCTCCAGGCATAGGTTAGCGGTTGTACACCCCCGAGTACCGAGCAATTAATAGTGACTGGGTCACCGGGGCATTCTATGATATTACTACTCAAAGTAACTTCCATTGGTTGATTGTCTTGTATGAAGAGGTCAAGTATCAAAGGAGTAATATTTCCGCAAGGGTCAGCGATAGGAAAAGTAAGCGTCAAAGTTTCAAGCCCTTCAATTTGAGCGTCTATGGCCGTCTGAATATTGAAACTTACCGTTGTTTGACCCGCCTGAAAAGTAACGGAGGCAGGCACACCAGAAAAATCTTGGCCGTTGGTGGCTGTACCTGAAAGTTGAACGGGAATCGTTAGGGTCTGGTTAAGATTGGTTTGTCTTTCAAGGGTGACCTCAGCACTGACACAACCCTCTGCCATCCAAGCCGGATTTGCAAATACTTGCTGTGTCAATGTGTAGTCTATCTCAACAGGTGTGAGGGTAGATAGCGAATTGGCTTCTAGAAAAATGCCTGAATCCCATTGACCATCACCGACGTCGGCAATGGCAATAATGAGGTGGTATGTTTGGCCGCATTGCACTTGCGAAACAGCCTCTAGTACTTTTGTGAAACCATCGTACTGAATGTATTGTGTACTTTGGTTATAAGGTGCTGAGTTGCCATCCCCGTTATTGACAAAATAAAAAGGGTTGGTGATGGCATTTACATTATTGATCGAAACGACAGCCCCATTGGGTAATTTGGCTATATTTTGAAAACCGCTGATGCCAGGCCCAGAGATAAAGAAACCAAAAACATCGTTATAGGTCGTGTTATTTGGTGGGGCAAACTCCGGATATTCGTCAGAACCAAAAACGTACTTAAAACGAACCGTATCGGCGTACGGAACAAAGTCAAATTCTAAAATCGCGGCATTATAGGTTTGGGTGCCGCCAATTGCCTGTGAAAGTAAAGGAAAGCCTCCCATGTTGTTATCGACACCCGAACTAGGTTGGTCATTGGGACCCTGTGGCCCATCGCCGTTGGGTAAAGTTGTGCCAGTGGTCATGACAATACCGCTACTAATACCCAAATTGGTATTGGCCGCAGTAAATTGACCAATGGCTACGGGGCTACCGTTGTAAGTTACATTTGAAACCGTGACACCATTTCCGAGTAGGATATTTTGAACCAAACCCTGCGTATTCAAGGAATTATTGGTAACGAGCTGTGCCCTTAACCCTGAGAACAGCGCAAGACTGAAAAGTACAAAGAAGATATTCTTTTGGCGAAGCATCTCAATAACTACGTAAATTCTAAGAATTCGTTGTCTAAAACGGCACTTTTTTACATAAAAAAAGGATGCCGAAGCATCCTTTTCAAGTATTGTGCCAAACTCGGCTTATTTTTTATCAAATATTGGCTTCAAAACATACCAAGCTAGGAATGGAAAAAAGTGCATCGGCATTGCGTATCCATAAAAGATAAACTGATGGAGTTCACTAGAATTATCAGTGAAGGTAAAGCCTAAAACACCTATCAAACTTGCCGTACTAATTCCGGCAAAAAGGAGTGCAAAAATGAACTCGCCAAAAGACGGAATAAATTTAGTGAGTAACCAGTGCCCCAAAGTGGCAAAGATAGTACCAACCAAACAAGAGATGAAGATGGCTGGGGTCGGAACTACATTTGAATAATCTTCGAATAATTGTTGTTCAAATTGTTCTCCATAAAAATAGGAAACCCCTCCTGCCAACAGACCAGACGCTAAGGCCCAAATTACTTTTTTTACCATTTTATTATTTTTTTATTACTGGAATAGTTGCGGTGATTTTGATGTTGTCAGCTACACCAGCGTTTTTCTTTCCGACACCAAAATCGTTGCGATTCACACTAAATTTAGCAATAAAAGTACCTTTGGTGCCTTTTTTTGTAAAAGTAAATGGAATGGAAACCTCTTTGGATTCGCCTTTGATTTGTAGTTTACCGATCGCTTTGAAACCTTCAGGGGTCTTTTCAATGCGGCTCGAATTGAATTCGATGTAGGGGTATTTCTCGGCATCAAACCACTCCTCTGCACGTGCATGCTTGTTTTGCAAGCCATTTCCGGTATTGATTGACGCAACCTTAATTTTAAAACTCAATTTTGATTGCGCAAGGTTCGCTTCATTAAAAACAAGCGAGGTTGCTGTTAACTCATCAAAATTTCCGCTTACATCGGGGTTGCTAAATACGACCTTATAACCTTCAGCAATTTTGTATTGCTGAGCAGTTGCAGTAAGTGCAAGACTAACGAAAAAGAAGAACAGTAGTTTTTTCATAGAAATTAGTTTTTAACTACTTCTAGGTCTGCTTGTAATTTTACTTCGTCAGAAAGACCTGGGCTAACCTGACCCATTCCAAATTCTGATCTTTTTACAACGCCGCTCACTTGTAAACCTGCTACTACAGCACCTTGGTAATTTTTGCTGTTGCCAGTATGAACACCATTGAAAACAACTTTCTTAGTGGTACCGTGCATCGTTAATTCACCTTCGATAGCGTATGTTCCTTTTGTTTTTGTCTCTTTTACAGACGTGCTTTTAAAGCTGATTGCAGGGAATTTCTCTGCATCAAAACAATCTGCAGTGCGCAAGTGGTTGTCACGCGCTTCAATACCTGTGTTAACAGATCCTGCTTCTGCATTTAAAGTGATGGTTGCACCGTTGAAATCTTCGTTTGGAGTAGAGACTTCCATAGTGAACTTCGTAAAGTTTCCGTGAACTTGTGTGATGCCGTTATGAGTTACTGTGAAACCCAAACGTGAATGTGCACCATCCAAAGACCAAAGACCTGCTGAAGTTGCAACAAATGAAAATAAGGCAAACGCGCCTAATAAACCGACAAATAAATTTTTCATGTTTTTAAATTTTAGTAATTAATAGATAAACAAAATTAATGCTGCAAAGTTGCGGGCTATTGCATAAAATTCTGTTGATGTAGGTCAAGGAATTTAGTTAAGCCTCGTTTTGTAGCGCGTGCAGCTTTTCAAAGGCATCCTTAATGTGGCGTATAGGCTCAATGACGAGTCGGAGTTTGTCGTCTTTTTGTACCAAACGATAGCCACTCTGCTTTGCCAAGATATTTTGTAAAAGTGCCTGAAACTGTTGCGTTTCATAAAACGGTGACTGCGGATTCGAGATAAAATGCCCTACTAACTTTTCAGACTTCAGCACCAATCTTTCAAGCCCTATCGATTCAGCTAACCAACGCAACTCAAAAGAAAACAAAAGTTCTTTGACTTCTTTAGGGAGCGGACCAAAACGATCTATGAGCTGTTCGCTAAATTGTGCAAGTTCTGCTTTGTCTTTGAGGTTATCCATGGCCTGATACAAACTCAAACGCTCGGCTACCTGATTCACGTATTGATCAGGGATGCGCACCTCCATGTCGGTCTCAAAAATGCAATCTTGAACAAAACCATTGAATTGATCACTCACGCGTTCTTCAAATAACTCTTTGTATTCGTGCTCGCGGAGCTCTTGCATGGCCTCGTTGAGAATTTTCTGATACATTTCAAAGCCAATCTCTGCAATGAAGCCACTTTGCTCGCCTCCAAGCATATTGCCGGCACCGCGAATGTCGAGGTCTTTCATGGCAATGTTAAAGCCTGATCCAAGGTCTGAAAACTGAACCAAAGCCTCGAGGCGTTTTCTGGCTTCGGAGGTCATGATGCTGAATTTAGGGGCGATCAAATAGCAGAATCCTTTTTTGTTACTGCGCCCTACTCTTCCTCTGAGCTGATGGAGGTCACTGAGGCCAAACTGATGGGCGTCATTGATGATGATGGTATTGGCATTGGAGATATCAATACCCGACTCAATAATAGTGGTAGCGAGTAAAACGTCATAGGCACCTTCAATGAAATCCATCATGACTTTTTCGAGCTGCTTGCCATCCATTTGCCCGTGCCCAATTCCAACGCGCACCCCTGGGCATAGGCGTTGGATCATGCCAGAGAGTTCTTTAATGTTTGAAAGTCTGTTATTGACAAAGAAAACCTGCCCACCCCTACCCATTTCATAGGCAATGGCATCGCGGATTTGTTCTTCGTTGAAGGAAATGATTTCAGTGAGAACTGGCTGGCGATTTGGAGGAGGTGTATTGATGATGCTGAGATCTCGGGCGCCCATCAAAGAGAATTGCAAAGTTCTTGGGATCGGCGTAGCAGTGAGTGTGAGTGTATCAACTGTGGCCCGAAGCGTTTTGAGTTTGTCTTTGACGGCAACTCCAAACTTTTGTTCTTCATCGATGATCATGAGGCCGAGGTCTTTGAACTTGACGCGTTCAGCCACAATAGCATGCGTGCCAATCAAGATATCAATTTGGCCGGCCGCCAATTTCTTTAAGGTTTCAGTGATTTCTTTGGCTGACTTGAAACGGTTGATATAATCGATGTTCACAGGAAAGCCGGCCAAGCGGCTATTAAAGCTGCGGTAATGTTGTAAAGAAAGAATGGTGGTCGGGACCAAAACGGCTACTTGTTTGGAGTCAGTCACTGCTTTAAAAGCCGCCCGAATCGCGACTTCAGTTTTTCCAAAACCTACGTCTCCACACACCAAGCGATCCATAGGCCTTGCGGCTTCCATATCGCGTTTGATATCTTGAGTGGCCTTGAATTGATCAGGGGTATCTTCAAACATAAACGAAGCTTCAAGCTCGTTTTGCAAATAGCTATCTGGTGCAAAGGCAAAACCGGGCTTACTTCGGCGCTGTGCATATAGTTTGATCAAATCAAAAGCCAGTTCTTTGATTTTCTTTTTGGTCTTGTTTTTTAGGTTAGACCAAGCCTGCGTACCTAGTTTATTGAGTGTAGGTGCACTGCCCTCTTTGCCAGTAAATTTCGATATGCGGTGTAATGAGTGAATCCCGACATATAAGACATCGCCGTCTTTATACACCAAACGAATTGCTTCTTGTGGTTTACCATTCACATCAATGGTTTCTAGACCAGAAAACTGGCCCACACCGTGATCAATATGGGTAACGTAGTCGCCTTTTTGCAGCTGATAAATTTCTTTAAGTGTGAGGGCTTGTTTGGCTTGCTTGAAACCTTCTTTGAGTCTGAAACGATGGTAGCGCTCAAATAATTGATGATCAGTGTAGCATACCAACTTGAGCTCTGGGCAGATAAAACCTTCGTGCAAGGCAATTGGAAGTGCAGTGAATTCACCTTCTTCACCAATATCTTTGAAAATTTGATAGAGGCGTTCAATTTGTTGAGGCTGATTCGAAAATATAAGGTTTTTAAAACCAGCTGCTTTTCTGG
>JACCDG012066810.1_pt1 | contig 24584 bp, 15 predicted proteins | sample 7442471 | NCBI WGS metagenome assembly JACCDG01 (sample SAMN15323444, study PRJNA562643) | freshwater metagenome | isolation source: river surface water | place: USA:Blue River Watershed | collected 2017-08-17 | reverse complement strand
TGCCTCTTAATTTCTTAACAGATACTTTTGCATACTTATGAAATCCTAATTCTGTCAGCATCTTATTTCCAAATTTGATATTGATATTCTAGCCCAATACTTTTGTCTAGATAATACATTCCAGTAAAGGGCCCGTATCCAGCACCTAGCCCGCCCCCATTAGAGTTTACCTCTGCATTTAAATGGAAGGCGGTATACCAGGGCGCTTTATATGGAGCAACCTTCGTATCTATTTTACTAATTTTTAGCCCAATAGGCAAATCTTCTATGTAAGTTCTCCAAGATTTATCGGAGCTTTCAGCTAAAATTATAGTAAATCCTAGGCTATCAATGGCGATATTGCTAAATCTTATGTTCCATGGAGAGTACTTATCGAAGTCCCCACTGATATGTACATTATCGAAGTTACCTGAAAAAGCGCGAGACTCTACTGAATCCCCTTTGACATTTATATATACCGTATCTACACTGGTGGTTTCCGCTCCAATGTTGCGCTCATAAGCGGCAACTACTTGTGTGATAGCTCTAATTTTACTCTTGGAAGCTCTAAGATTATCTGTGATTGCGTCATTATTTATTTCTAATTCTTCAGTTTTTATTGCTAGGGCTACTAATGCGGAATCTTTTTCTGATACCAAGGTAGAAATTGTACCTGCCCATGTTGCGTAATCGTTTTGTAAAGCACTTATTTTTTTATGATAATAGTGTCGTGATACGCCTAAGGTCACGCCAAGAATCATTACAAGTATTAATAGCATTTTCTGCGTCATATTAGGCTCCATTTACTGTTGTGTCTGTGCGCTCACTTCCGGTCATATCAGCTTCTACACGTGTGGTTAATCCATCTTGACTATAGAACTTCACTGTAGCGTTACCGCCTCCAAGATCCGTTATGTTAGTTATACCTGCTGCTACTGCGAGTAATACTCTCTGGATCTCTTTCGCCGTGAGGGTTCCCTCTAATACGTGACTCCATACTCCTGATGCAGATACACCTTCTCCAGTTGCTAGGTAGGCCTTCCCAGCGTTAACATACATAGGTCCGGATCCGCTAGCAATGATCTGGGCTCCATCTGAGCGGAACAAGTACCCACCCATAACATGTAAAGGATCTACACCAGTATTGTCTATTTCAAACGATACTATATCTGAGTTAAATCTGTAGTTAACTTCATCTAGAGCAGTTAATCCTCCAAATGCGCTACGAATTCCACTTTCAGTGGTGATAGCATGGCTAAACCAGTTATACATTCTTTGTACTGTAGTCGTACCATCGAGGTCAGATATATCAACATCTACGAATGGGATATCAAGCGCAAATTCAGTTACAGTGGAGCCGTCTATAGCGTTTGTGGTATAGACACTATCTACTTCCTGGTCCACAATGAATTCCAACCCAGCAGAACTCAATGATCCTAATACTTCGTAAGGAAGATAACCGAGTTTTGCGGCCCTCAATCTAAGAGTATCTCCAACACTAGCTTCCGTATCGGGCCAATCGGAATCAAATACTAATGAATATTCTCCGCTAGCAATTACTTCATTAGCCATTTCGCCAGACGTAGTAACGTTATACAGCTGTATTCTACTATTGGCTAGAAGCCCATTTGTGCTTACCGTAACGAAGTTTTCTGTCAGTGGGTATTGCACGTCTTGTGCGGTTCCACTAGCATAAGTTAGCAAGTAAGCGCCAGTTAAGGCATTAGATATGTTACTGGTGTTTCCACTAATAAGGAATTTTAAATCAAATCCGTGATCCGCACTGGGCGTTTCTGCGCTTAAATTCGCAGCACTCGCAAGTTTCCACGCCGAGTAGGAAGTGTCGCCGTAGTGCTTGATGGCATAATAGAAAGTATGGTTAGAAGTATTCGTTCCACTTAACACACCATCGCTATTCTGGAATCCATTAACACCTAATACCTTATAAGGCCAGGTCCACTCAATACGATCACCAGCCTCACGTAAGTTCAATGTACCAGTACGACTCCACCCAGTATATGCAGTACCAGTTAGCGGAGTTAGCACACAGTACTCTGTGCTATCATCACTCGGCTCGTTCATTGCTACTCCGAGTCTGCCACTTACAGTATTCACAAATATGTTGTGAAAATGCGATCCAACTGCCACAGTGTTGGCTGTTCCCCAACTAGCACACGCTAGGTTTTTAACTTGCTGGTTAGTACACACAAGCGTATCCGTAGTCATCGCTAATCCGTAACCACCACTGCAATCCTGTATAACGACATCATCTCCAGTACTAGTACCAAGGAAGAAAGCAGTAGTAGCGCCGGTAGTGTAACAACGCTTTAACCTGATATCTGAAGACGAAGTGCTCGCTATCATATAGAAACTATAAGTAGTTGGGTTAACAGTACCGTGATTAAACGGAACACTTTTGGTTCCTATATTCTTAACCTGCACACCTATTGCACCATCAAATGCTACAATAGCACCATAGTTGTGCACTTCGGTTAACCCGCTAACCAATGCAAAACCATCTATAACAACATCTGTTGAATTCAGTAACTGAATACTTCCGTTAGGTGGGAACGTCGTAATCGTATTACCAAACATGTTATCACAATATTTACTATTTGTAATAGTAGCACCAGTAGATCCCATACCTAGGGCACTTCCATAAAAAGCATCGTTAGTACTTATGAAGTTCGTGCAGGCACTAGCGCGTGAAGCGTATGCTGATGTTGCAGACCTAACATTTAAGATATAATAACTATTGCCACTAGATGTTATATCAGCACAGTAATCAAAGTATGCTCCATAGTCACCACTACCAGCGGTTCCGATACGTCCCAGTTTGCAATTAATTAGGTCCCCACCCTGTGAGCACTGACTTGCTCTAAATGGGTAGTGATCTCCAGCTATATTATAGCACCCAACATTTACATCTTCTAGGTAAAATCTACTTCCCAAAGTAAAGAAGTAGAACAAATCGTGTAGTGCAACGTGGGACATTCTAGCGTTTCTAAACCTATTTAGATAGAAATACCAACCTGTCATAGCCTTATCCACCAACACCTCACCAGGCTGTGCGGTGGCAAAGTCCGGCCTGCTTGCAAGGTTAGACGTATTAGGCAAAGCGTTCAACGCCGGGGTACCTACAGCCGATGCTGAAAGCAATACGTTTCCTATGCGTGTTCTACACCCAGCCGGAGGTACATACCCTACGTTATTGGTCCCATCAGACCCTATTCTCAGCCTACCCGAGTCTAGCATCTCCACAAATTTACCACGAACATCTGTAGCTATACCGCTATTAACAGCAAGTTTCCAAGGAGATCCAGCACCAGCAGTAATTGCCGGATAACACTCATATGTCCCAACACCAGATGCTGTTTCAATCCATAGTCCAGCATATCTAGTACCAGTGCCACCTTGGTTGGGCCCTTGGATAATCTGTCCAGCCACGCCTGTCGTATCATCAAGATAGAACCATTCTCCGCTAACCGAAAGCGTTCCGTTACCTGCTAGGGTAAAGCCGTCTGTTTCTCTTACTGGTACTTCGATCCATCCTGTTTGTCCAGCAGAGCTTGTAGTTCCGAGAGTGGTACCAGCATATTGTAGAGCTTCGCCGGTTGCAAAGGTTCCATTTTTACTTTTGAATTTGATGAAGCCAGTGCTGGGCATAGAAGCACCACTTGCTACGGGCGCGTACGCCAATCCACTTGTAACGTTCATAAACACACCGGTAGCACCAGAGGTCACTCCGGATATTACTGCGTTATAGCCAACTACCGTAGAGGCTCCACTGGTGTAGCCTAGCCACCAAACGTCCCTACCGTCAATGAACACGGTTCCAGGCGTACTAGCGTTGCAAGTAACCTCACCAATGCTACTAGCCCCAGCGGAAGGCGCACCAGCGCTGTATCGCACATCCGTGTTAATGGTTAGTACAGCCCCGTTAGAAACCGTGATGTCTTCTATGGCACCACGGGTAATCGTATCAAGGTTTACTGAACTCGTTACTGTTGCCATCTATTTACCATCCTTTTGGCCAATACGTATGAATCGTATCAACATAATTTTTAGTTGTTAAGTGCCCACTTGCGGTAGGCTCCGCACCTTCCACAGGCCCAGTGAATGCTCTAGTACCATCTGCTAGTATGTATTGTGGGTGGTCGTCATCTCCGAGTCCTGTTAGGCCTCCGTGATCGTTTGTACCAGCAATGCCTACAGCGGTAAACATCGAGTTGCCATCCACCATATAAACGCCGTCAGCATCTATAGTTTCTAATGGATTCCAATTAGTTGTATCAGTGCTAGGAATAGTGAGTACACCACTATGGGTGGCTCTGCACAAATATATGCGCGTTGAGTATTTCCAGCATTCCCCTTGTCTATAAGCACCAGAGCTTACCCAGGTGCCCTTATTCATGGCCACACCTACATCGTTAGCGCCATAACTACCAGGAGTTTCAGATCTACATAAATACATACTAACATCGTTAGTATCAGGGAATTCATCGTATACTGTATCCCCTTTGAAGAACACGCCTACATTGGGTAGACCATTAGACAAATACTTTGTGTAATCGCCTAATTCTGCAACCGCAACGTAATCTATGTCACAGCTCACATGATGTGGTGCCGTATTTCTGCCAAAGCTAATGGTAGTAGGACGGTTATTTCTGGGTCTGAACATAAGCAAGCCCATGTGGCTTCCATCACCGATGTCCACTAGTTCCTGGGACTGATACTCTAACCCTGGATTAGCTACGTTTACATTTACGCCTAATTCCGGAAGGTGAGTACCACTACTGTTGATAACTCTCATTAGAGCAACGTATGTCTTACCGTATTCAAGCTTTAGTATTTGTCCGAATGACCAAGCATTGTATCCACCTGGAGCCTCATACGCGGTATTTTCTATACGAATTTTTCCATCGGCACCTTCTAGTAATCCACTAGCAACAGCGGAATAGGTATGCCATTTAGATATGGAGCTTCCACTTACGTCTGAATACCGCATTACAGGATTTCGATTAAGCGTGCGCGTAGCACGGAAATTACAATCATGTGATGGTTGGATCCAAAGATTGCCCGAAGGAACTATGCAGTCCCATTGTTGTTTATACGGAATAGGCAAGAATCTTGAAGAGTTCTGAGCAGAAGAATCTATTGTACCGTAGCTCTTATACACTGTAGCATCGCCTACCCATCCACTTGAGTAGCACGAACTCATATCATAAAGAAGATATTCATAGTCCGTACCTACAGGCGTAGGAGTGGCACCATCCATGCTAATGCCTATGGAGAGAAGCCAAGGCACCCCACTATTCAATACGAACTGCCCAACCTCTCTAGTGGACGCATATGCCATATTTACTACATTGGAAGGTGTACCTTCACATTCGGAGAACCTATACCCACCTCGTACAAAGTTGTTATGACCAAAGTTGTATACATACGATCCCACTTCACGTATATCCAGTCTGCAATTACACGTTTCTGGCATTAAGTAGAATGAGCACGAGTTTGTACTACCCATCGGTCCACCGAAGTGAAACGTATTTTTTGGAACAGTGATAGTGCTATGCTCTAGGTGGCAATTAGTAAGACTAAATGGTTCCGTACTATTTCCATGCACAGTGCATACACTGTTCTCTATGATGCAGGTGTCCATGCGCATATTAAGCCCGACATTAAGCATCATCGTGTTGTACGTAGTAAGGTTTACAAAGTAGCCATTGGTACAGATGCCAGCACCGGCACCACCACTTTGCATATAGAGACCATAATTGCAGTAGAAGAATCCACAGTTCTCAAATACTACTAGGTCTATTCTAGAAGCATCCACTACGTAGTCGGTCTGTGTTTCTCCATATAGACCGTGCCCTCTAAATTGAAGTCCTCTAAACGCACATCTAGTTGGCATACCTGGGCCTATATCAACTCCAGCATTTATTACGTGACCACTAACAGCAGAGCGAAGGACTGCTCCTCCCCAGCGTGACCCAGAGCTTTCAGATTCTAATACGAAATCGTTCATATAGGCATCAGTACGATATAGCGATACGCCGGATGCTAATCCAACGTCTTCTCTATTATAAGTAATGCCGAGTAGTCCGCTACTAACAACACCAGTGTAAGTTACACTAACCCAGGCAGCATCATCAGCTATGCCCCATACAGTGCCAGCAGAAGCTAGCCTTGCGGTAGTATCTACAAATACTACAGTAGCTCCAGAAGAAGCTATAGCTATAGTAGTAGCAAAATTATCGCCAATAGTTTTGTATTCAACGGCATCAGTAGTGTAATACTCTCTTTGGCTCTTAAATCTAAACGTATTTGGATAAGCACCAGCTCGTACATACTTTTGGTGGCCCATCCATTCGTTAATTACCCCACCAAAATTACCATCGATATCTTCTGGATTAGCACCAAACCATTCGGGACGCCAATAGGAATGATTAATTAATCCTTCAACTTTAACGTCGCTTTCAAATAGAAAAATCCCGTAATCTGCGTCGTTAAATCTACTTCCAGTAGTGAATGTTATTTTCATCCCACTAGCTACATAGAAATACCCATCGCTTACGAATTGTAACGATGTAGTAGCAGGTATAGTTAGGTTAGCACTTATTTTAACTGGAACATCTACCATTATATCCTTAGACGGATACGTGCTAAATAGAGCCTCTAATTTTGACTGGTCTGTTGCGTATAGACTTCCGTCTATTCCATGCAAAGACACAAATACATAGGGTAACTCGTATCGACTAATCTTACGAGGATCACCTATCATTACGTCATGTATAGATTCGTCTTTGTGTGCTATATCGTTTACAAGAAGGGAGTAAACAGAGTCATTAAGTCCTGTAAAGCTTACATGACCATTCTTATCAACTTTAGCTGTACGTACAGCTACAGATTTCCACACTCCACGCTCTAATGTGCCTGCTAGCTTATCCGCTAACGTAACCATAATACCAGGAGTAAGCCCCGTAAAAGTATACGAGGCTTTAAAATCACTGGTATTGCTGTAAGTCTTTGGATCTGTTGTTCCAGGAGTTCTAGAATACTTATCTGTATTGAATATTGACATTATGAGGACGGAGCCACACTTTCATTTAGAGTTTGTACAACTGCGGCAAATGCCTCAGTATTAGGAGCAGCCACGATTTGTCGTTCTAATGCCAGCATCTGTGTAGAGAACTTATGGGCAAATGCATCACCTTCTATGGTTGTAATCTGCTCTAAGTATTCTGCATCGTCAGTTACTCCGCTAATAAGAATTACGCCTTGGTTGTCCGGCAGCGTATTTGTTAGTTGGTACACAGGGGCGGACCAGGCACTAGCTAGGTTATGCTCATTAATTGCTCGGACATAAGCTATGTAGCATTGGTCAATGTCTATTGGGAACATGATATGCGTATTTGCTGTGGAAGAGTCCCATATGGTACGTCTATGGTATATTTTGTCCGCAGCTGCTGGTGTAAAACCAAAGGCCTCTGTGAACTGCAAATAGAATACTCCTAAAGCACTGTCTTCTCCGTGCTTTACTAGAGTTTTAGTTTCTAGTGTCATGTCATCTTCGTCTCTTATGGTAATATAGTCACCAATTTGTGGACTCATATTGCCATAGGCTACAGAATCTATAGGTACCCTAAGCCCAAATTCCCATGCGTATTTATCGTCACTAGTGCTGGTATCTATAGGATAGGTATCTACTTGTCTTTCTGTATAGGTAGTTACAGTAAGTCTGTTATTAGGCGTGCTTTCGTTTTTAATACCAACGATATCTGCCGCATAATTCGTAGTAAGTTCATCAGGAGTTTTATTTCCAGGATTAATGGCATCCGCATTATATCTATATACACGCACGTCATACCCAGTAATATATTCTAGATCTACTAATTCAGGTTCGGTCCACGAAATTCTAGCATGGTATTTCTTATTTATTACAGCTTCAGGGCGTACTTTCATACGAGCACCTTTAGTAAGAATATTCTTACTTAGTGCCGTTAATGATGAATCTAGGGCTACCTGATCAGACTCTTTACCAGTCATCAACGTATACATTACTCCCATAACTTGGGATACTGTATCAGTATCATACGCAGAAGTTAAGTGTAAAGTACCTAAGTCGGTTGCGTATCCATCAGCAACTACTCCACTAGCCTCAGCCATGAATAGGCCATTAGTCTGCAAGCCAGAGGAAGTTGTGTATCCGCTAGCCGTAGCAACAGTAGCCGCATAATTGCGTAGATATGCAAGTGCGGCATATGCGGATTGGTTCTCCACTATTTGGAACTGTTTGATACTATAAGCACGCATGGCATCTCGAAGCTCACGCGTAGCCGCTTCAGGTGCGCGTTCCTGCACTAAAGAGAATGCTATTCCGCTAGGCACATTAGGTACACTAGCAACTTTTCTCGTTATGACCTGACGTTCCCCCTGACCATCTTGGAAATTGATTACACCACGCTGTAAAAAACCGTATAAAGGATGCGTAGTTACTTCGCGTAGGTTTTGGTCATGAAGAAACTGATATCCTCCAGAACTTACATAGCCTGAATTAAAGAAGTGATCCACATCCGACCACACAGTTTCGGTAATGTTTGCTATACGGGAAAGATACTGATTTCCAGCTCCATGGGTGTGTTGACCGCTAACTGCAGTAAGTAATTGTATTCCACTATGAGTTACATTGGCAGTTAACCCACTTACTGGAGTTATAGTATAGTTATACGCACTGGCTATGTCTTCAAAAACTAGCCCACTAAGAAGAATAACATTTAATTGGAAATCAGCTTCCTTGTCCTTCTTTACAATATAGATGTCATCTACTAATTTGCGATTAAATTTAAGTAGGTTATTCGCTCTAAGATCAGTTACTACGTCACTTACAGCCACACTACATAGTACTACTCCACTAACTCCAGGATTAACTGTTGTAACTCTCCATACCCCAGTTTCACGTGTTGGCTGAAATCCTCCGCCAGCCGTATTTAAGTAGAATCCTTTCGCTTGCTCTTTAAGCCTGGACATTTGCCCAGAGTAGGCAAGATATATGGTGTCTCCATACGAGTAATCTGTACCTTCTGATATTGTTCTAGTGTCTAGGGCGTCTACATATAGATAGTGCATACCAGAGGTAATAGCGTATCCTGGGGATATAGTAAGGGTGCCTGGAGAAGCTACACACTTTAGATTAGTGTCCGAAGAGAGTATTGCTGTACCAGTTTTATCTGTTTCGCAGGCTACCCCAAAACTAGAAAATACTAGACTGAAGAGAGATTCCTGACTTCCCTCAATATTTGTCTGTAAATCGGAGAATGCCGCAGGAAGACTATCTCTGCTACTTGCATAAAAAAATACCTTGTCCATTATTGTCCTTACTTAGTTTAACTATATTATAATAGTTCTATGCCAAATTTTCAAATGCTCCGGCATCCCAGCCAGAATATCCTATGCGAGTTACCCCGCTATAATCCAAGTTAATATCCTCTAAAGATACAAGGGCTACATATGATGATAAATTAGTTCCATAGGCATACCCACTACTAAAGTATGGATGCAATTTATAGTCCTTTGTCGTGCTAGCACTTAAGAAGTTTTGATAGAACACTATACCACTTAAATTAGTGGCCGCAGATACGAATCCTGTAGTGGGAAGCTTTCCATCATCACATACGTTATTTTTGTGTGTATTGCTAAAATTGGATCCATCTGCTATCCCTGAAGGATCATAATAAGAAATGTCGCACTCGCTTATAGCATTATTAAGAAATACACTGGCAAAGCAGAAATCTGGGGTGCCGCTTGTAATTGTTTGTTTGGATCCAAGCCTAATGCCCATGCCAGAGATCAAGGATGACTTCCAATATGATCCTGTAGCGCTGCAGCTTTTAATGGTGTTGTTTACTAGATATGAAGTTATTGCTTTCTTTCCGTAGCCTACGGCTAGACCCCATCCACAATTTTCCACCAGATTATTATGTATGTAGGTATTGATGCAAGATTCCGCGTGAATTCCTATAGTATTATCATGTACGTAGTTATGATGGCCAAAGAAGTCATATACAGTTACAAAATCCGTACCAGTTATAAAGATTCCTTTATCACAATTCTGAATTTCGCAGTAGGACACCTCCCCACTTACTGGGACGCTGCCGGTTACACTATTTTTTGTAACGCGTACAGCTGTAATATCTTCCCAGGATCCGGGATTAATTGTACAACGCTTAACCTTATGGCCTCTTTCTTCCATGTTAACCATGTAGGTTACTGAGCCAGATATTACGTTGTGTAGATTACATCCGTATAGTTGCCCGTATTGTGCCCCAGACACAGCCATGTTTACAAGAAGCTGTGAACGTCCTTGGCCATTAATATCGAAATTATCGAATGATATGTAGTTGGATCCCGGCTTATCAAACTGAATAATGCCACTAGATAGTCCAGCGTTACATACAAGATTTACAGTTTCTCCCGGAAACGCGCTTACTCTAAATGGACTTGACCAACTAGACCCTACCCCACTAACTAAGGAGGTTTTTAGCTGTTCGCAATAGGTACCGTGTCTATACCAAATGTTGGAATACCCACTAGACATAGACGCCGCTTTAGCAAATGTTCGATAAGGGTTCTGTCTAGTACCTGTTCCGTCATTGTCGGAACCCCACGTAGCTAAAAATATACCGTCATATCCAGACGCGTTTATTTCATAGCGTATATGTGCAGGTATATAGTTATCCATTAAGTCAGTAAGGTATTCGCTATCATAAGACAGCGTGCCTTTGTACTGCAAGTCTTGGTCATTAAAGTATAACCTACTGTACTGCTCCTCTGGGAAATCAATGAATCCAGATACTACCTCCTGAGCATTTATGTAATCATATACCTGCACTCCAGGAAGAAGTACCTGGAACTGTGGAATATTGTCTTCATAGTTATACGTAGTATATCCCATTAATGGCATAATAGACTGCTCATAAGATAACAGTCCAGACATGCTTACAGCATATCCACTGGATGTAAGATCAACAAAATCAGTCTGTGTAAGTGATTCAGTAGGCACTAGCTGTACATGGAACTTGGTATTGCCAGATTCATCTCTAATCTTGATCTGGGCTATACTTCCTACCAGACCAGAATATCCCTCAAAGTCATACCCAGGCTCAGCAGCTTTAGGCCTATTTCCTTTACAGTAAATAGTATTGTATAGCCCAACTGATTCTCCTGCGTAATACCAATCTTGGCTAAGTGTACCATTAGATACAAGCTCGTCATCAATATAAAAATATACATCGCGAAGACCACTGTGCTTAATGGTGTATTTATGCCAGGAATCAACGTCCAATCCTGTAATAACTGGTTCAAGGCCTTGATCGCCAAGCCCAGCAAAGTGCTGTTCGTAGTGCCCAACTGCTTTCATATGTATTGCAGTTCCGGAGCATGCTACCATTAGTCTTTGATTGTAAGCACCATCCATTACAGATACTATATCTAATAGAGCTCCGATACTACCTGATACAAATTTACCCACTATATCGATAGTATAGTCATTAGTAAATGCTGGATAATCAGCGACTATATACTGAGCTCCACTAAAAGTTGGGGTGTAGTACCCACTGATAGGATAAGTCTTGTCTATACCAGCAATAATTCCACTAGCAAAAATACCAGAATTATGCGCAAACGGTAATCCTCTTGCCAACCCGTAGAGATTCTTTATGTTGGAAATCGTCGGTCTTTTCTTGATTCCAGTTTGTAGTCCCCATACCAAGTACTTAAAGTGATCCGCATCTACTAAATCGCGTTCTACTCCGTCAAAGGCATAGCCACTAACAAAAGCATTGTATATGCTATCTCTATAAGTAACATTGCTTAGTCCCACTTTAAGGGATTCTATTCCCCATAAGGCTGGATTAAGTTTATATACTTTTTCAGCATTTAACGCATTTCCCTTGAAATGGGGCTGAGACATATCGTGAATAAATGGTGGATCATTAACAAAACGAATACGCTCCATGTCAACTAAATAATAGTCTGTTCCCTCTGTAAGCGTTTCTAAAGAGGAAACTGTTCCACCAGAACTATGGTAGTAATAAGTCATAGTAGGAATGCTTATAGTACCTGGACTAATGTAATATTCTACTCTATTACCCTCAGTTCCACTAGCCGTTATAGTATTTACTAGCCCGGAATAATTAGTGTTAACCGCCTCAAATACTATGTCAAATGACTCAAAGTAATCGATAGCTACTGGATCCATACGATCAAAGCCAACAGAAGTTCTGAGCATGTTGCTTTTATAGTATAATCCAGACATAACATTGTAGTAGTTCTGCCACATTTCTTGGACATATGCTTTGTTCTCAAAGTTTTGCCAGAAGGATCCTAGTACAGACCAGAATGTAGATACATCAGTAGTATACATTAGAGCTTATTAATTCCTATTAGTTTAATCGAATCAGTGTAAAATGTATTAGGAGCTGAAATGCTATACGAAGTAGTTACGCTAGCACTATTTATTACTATGTTGTGCTCATTATCATACACTGTAACAGAGATATCTAAGGTATCAAGGTTAATATATGTTACACCTAAACTATACATATAAGCGATCAAGTCACTTAACTCAAAGTTAGATCTAACTAAAGCATTTATCCATGTGGCTATCTTCGTTTTTAGATCTTCTACCTCAGGAGTTCCACGGTAATCCATATTGTTAATGTATAGTACTGCTGGAGGGGCAATCTTTGCAAGAATGTCAGCGCTTGGAAGGCGATTATCCTCGTTCTCTAGGAATGCCTGAACTACAGGCCCTTCGGTATAATATGTGTAAACAATTGATATGCTAGCATCCTCTGGTACTGAAAGGGATAGATCTTCGTAAAGCGAATATGTTCTATTTGGATCGCTATTCTGTAAAGTATACCTACCAGTAGTACTTACGCTATCCCGGATTAACTCACCAAAAATTGGACCCCCAGCTGTATAATACACGGATTCTATTTCTAGTATTGGATGATTCAAGGTATCCAACTCTACGGTATTACCAGTTATTCCAGTTAGGTCTACAGTGGTTCTACTAATAGCTCCAGGTGCATGTATGTAGATATCGGTCATATTACCGGTATGGATTCCACTTACCGGAGTATTACTAAGCTTCACATAGTCAATGTTGAGTTCTCCGTCATCTGCGGCATCATCTGCCATAACCATCAAGTTTACATAGTTCTGCGTATCAATATATCCAGACATAGTGACTACGTCGTATGTATGAGTGGCAGTTAAACTGCCAGAATACGAAACTAAAGTTTCCCAAAGAGAACTATCATTGTTCCAAAGGTACCACGTTATTCCTGAAATCGTTGGAGAGCCGTGGCCTCCACCAACCATAGTAAATTGGGCACCCTTGTTCTCCGAGAAATTCGCTGGGTTAGCATATAGCTTGAACAATGATGCAGCATGTCCCTGCACAATTGAGGTGATGCGAATATCATCATAAATCCAATCTGAATCTTCTGTTCCCAACACACTTATTCCAAAGTGGGTTCCGCTAGATTGTGGTTCGTATCCTTCAAGACGCGAACCCATAGATAAAATATATCCGGTTGGGTAACTTCCAGCATCATAAGCATTGTCAAAATCTGGGGCGGAACTTATGCTTCCTGAATAAACACATGCCCGTATTCCCCATGTAGAATCAATTTCTAGACCAAACTTATAATCCGCATTAGGCTCAATATTTGTAATTCCGTAGGCAAGGAAGTTATTTATGTTCTCCTCAAGAATCATATTTTCCTGACGTATTGGCATATCGTCTGTAAGTATGTTGTTATCCACTAGATAAACATTATAATTTCCGTCAGCTACAGAACCTGTTCTCCAGGCAAGCCCTATACCATCAGAACACACCGCTTTATCAGCTCTACGTCTAACAGTGACGTAAGAAGTTGGGCTAGGCACGGTGGGATGCGTAGTTTTAAATTTACCGGTAATCTGAATACCGTTATGCGAATCAATAGCCCTATGAAATATTGGATGTACACTTCTTTGCGCTATTAGTGCCCTTACTTGATTCAGAAGATTGTGGATATCTGTAGTGTTATTACGTCCTAAGGCCATATTAATTTCCTATTATGCTAAGTTAGCGGCTTCGTCAAGATAGCCTGATATGAGTAAAATTGTTTGGTAAGGAAGAAAGACTCCACCTCTTTCAGGATCATTACCCATATAAATTGCGTTATTAAGTAAGCGGATCTCCCCAGAATACGTTAAAGTTCCAACTCCCATTCTTTCGTCACTAAGTACCCAGCTTGAATCGTACCCACTAGCCTCAAACGTTTCGTATACCAAGACCTGCGAAGGAGTTATTGCGGTAATAGCTGCATCAGCTGCAAAGAGTTTGGAATAGTCATCCTGAGAATACTCCCTAGTAAACAGACTTGGGGCTATAAATTCGGAATTCAGGAATCCAGAGTTGTTAAGATTGGGATCCACTAGTAATCCGTAGTACGCTCTATTAAGATTGTAGGGTGCCGTATTATAACCTTTAATCTTGCCATTAAAGTCCGTATAAGAGAAATCTACTACGTCAGCTCTAGTAGTGTTCTGTATGATGTCTCTCTGCATAAGATCATGGCCAGCACCAGCTACGTAGGTGTCGGTTATACTGCCGAAGTTTTCCTTTAGGGTTTTGGATATACCGGCTATAGAAGAGACGTTACTACTATAAGCAGAAACCAGTATTTTCTCGAAGAGCTGTGTATTTGTGTCTCGTTCGGAAGCACCACTAAATGCTACTGGATTAGTTACGTATGCGTAGGTCTTCCCTAAATTAGTTACTAAAGTGATTTGTTGCGGACCTAGTTCATAAGATAGCCCTTTGAATATGGACTGAACAAGGATATCTCCAGTACTGTAGAGAGGATACCTCTCTATGTTTCCCTGCATTTGTGATCTGGTTACAGTGGTTTCTCTTGTTGAGTAGTACGCTCTACCGTCCTTGGCTTTAAACTCGGTATTAGCTGGTATAACTATGTCCTGAGCATCCTTAAAATAAATGCGTACATATCCGGTTGCTTGAGAACCCTGGCTTCTACTAACCAAGAAGTTAGAAGCTATATCATCCAGAGCTTCCTCGGAAAGGGTGTCCCACGACATAAGACTTAATCTGTTCTCAAAGGCTGCGTGAGACTTAGCGTAAGACTCTAGTAATGAGGACATAGGATTAATGAGAAAGTCTCGTACAACACTTCCAGGGCTTACGTCTATGCTAGAATCGTACTCCCTTAATTTCTGGACTATATAGTTTACAGCATTAAAAGCCATTTTATACCTTCAAGTTAAAAACGTTTCTATTAGCCATAGTGACTAACAATTGTAGCTCGTAGCTATACGAGGTTTTATCGTAAATGATTCCGTCTATTTCTATAGCAACGAGAGTATCCGCTGCTGGAATATTACTTTGGGTGCTCTGATACTTCTTAATATCAGCTTCCACTTTAGATATGGTCTGCACTAGCTCGGATTTCAGTAAGCCGGATGTTTCCGTATTATGCGGACGTCCTATCAACCCATTAAATCTGGATCCGTAATCAATATCGTACACGTTACTTCCAACATCCGTAAGTACTGCCTTGATAATTTTCTGTACAATCCAGTCCTTACCCTCTACAGTGTTTACCCCACCGTTAAAGCCTATAACTAATCTATTATCCGAATCTAGGTAAGTAACTTCTATGTCTTTCATATCTAAATTTACTCCTCTTCGTCTAGTGCTGTGTCTGAAAAATACTTCTTATCAGCATAGGCCGACCAGTCAGAGACATGCGGAGTTACTGCAGCTATTTGCATTTTTAAACCGTGTACATCTGTATTTATAGACTCTTCTAATCCTTTTACTACCACTAATGGAGAGTCCTCTGCAGTTTGAATACCTTGTGGCACCCCAATAGTTACCTTATGCTCTTGCATACAATCTACCATATCACGCCAAGACGCACTTGCGCCTGACATAATATAAGTAAAAGGGTTGTTATTTGCAAGGCTATCTCTCCAATTTTCTCCAGACTGAGCCGCATCTACCGCTGAGTTAATGAAAGATGTTAATGTTCCCCCAGCTAGGGTTGTAATAAGAGTAGTAAGGCCTCCACCACCGATATTAAACATATCCTCTAAACCCATAGTAGCTAACATATTGTCGTATGCTTCCATAAATCTAGCGGCGGGGCCGTTTTCATTATCAGTAAGATCCAGACGATTTAGTACTGATCTCAAGTTGTTGTCCTGAGAAAGAAGTATATTGCAATGAATATTCAGATCTTGTAAATAATTCTTAAATATGGCGTTAGCTGTTGGATTAAAAAAGGCTCCTACAGCAGTTGGAAGCATCCTCACGCATAGACTTACTATTTGGTCAACCCTATTGTTTATATTGTCTATGTAGTCTGGTTGGCTAAGATAATCAATAATGCTATACAGAGAGTTAATATCTTCTAATAGGTTTGATAGATCGGAACCTACCTCATTGAATATATTAACTCTAGAGTTTCCAAGTGCTATGGAAGCTAGGTTTAGCTGAGTAAGCCATACTAGCTTCTTTCCGTACAGATTTCCTGCTCTAAATGGCCCAGCTGGCCTGTTTAGGACGGAATCTAACTCCGATAGCATATCGGTTTGTATAGCTTCTAGTTCCTCTTTAGACCGAGTTATACCTGCTAGAGCAGCCATAACTAGGTAATTAAGCCCAACTATCTGAAATGGGAATATCTGTAATTGTCTAGCGGTAAATTGTATCTTAGGACTTATTCCGGCTATGGTGTCCCCTCTAGCTCCAAGTAGTGGTATTTGCATAATGGTGGGTATGAACCATCCGTATTCCTTATCTGTAAATACTATAGTTTCTGCCAGGTCCTTAAAGCCTGCTTGAATACCAAGAAACGCTATTTTGTACTGCTCTGCTTGGTTTTCTACATAAGGAACTATGGTATCTCTAATTGTGTCTCCGAACTCTCTTACTATTCCAGGAGCTCCTACTTCGAGCTTATCCGTATCAAATTCAGTAGCTATCTCGTTTCCAGTAGTACCGCCTAGTACATTAATTGCGCTTTCAACTGAATCCCCAGCCCTTACTACAAATGAATGCATATATAATGGTGGAGTACGGTTAAGCTGATTAATAGTAGCTTCCAATAATCTAATGGCGTTTCGCAGATTAGCTTCGGAGGATTGTACCTGTCGTATAATTTCATCTTCCGCAGATGGAGGTAATGCGCTAGCCGCTATTAGCATATTCTGAGCTATGCGTTTAACCTTCTGCGTCATTATAATGCGTTTATCCAAGTATTCAACTAGAGAGTCTCTTAATCTCCCAAATAAAAGAAGCTGAAGCTCTTCTGTAGCGCTCACTATATCCATAAGTTGGGCAGCAGCTTCAGCTATAGGATTATTAACTAGATACTCGTCTATTCCCTGAAATAGCATATTTATGGCTTGACTAGCGATATTAGCAGCTGGCCTGGCTAAAAGTTCTTCAGCAGCTCCCGCTAGCATATTGCCAAGATCCATGCCAGCAGACGAACTCATAGAGTCTAGATCTGCCTTTATCTCTTCCATTCTAGCGCTGAGTCTACTTTCTATATAGTCTTTGCACGGAACATCGCTCATAGATTTTGGGCCTTTATGATTCTATCTGCAAGATCGGATGCTAACTTTCTAGTATAGGTTTCGCTACGACCAAGCCTCAACGCTATGTCTTTAATTTCTAGCCGTGGTTGTCCACCCAAGCCAAACTTATACTCTAGCACTTTTCGTTGCTCGTTGCTAAGGGTTGGATCCCAATAAACGAACTGAACGATTTCTAGAGTGCCGTCAGTTTTATTGTAATCCGCGTCAAAGAAATCCTCTTCATCCGCAGCTGATGGACTCATAGTTAAATCGTTACGAAGTTCCTGTTCCATACGAGATACTTCGGATACTGACCAAGACAGCTCATCCGCCATCTCTATAGTAGTAGGCTCCCTGTTTAGCTTTTCGGTAAGAGCAGTTTTCAGATTCGCGTAGCGCGATATTGCAAGCGAGCGGTTCTCAGGTATTCTCCCCACGTTCTGGTATTCAGAAACAAACCGCTGTAGGTGTTTCATATGATTTGTTACGTGAGTAGATAATCCCGCTTTATTAGGATCGTAATCATCCATAGCGCGTACAGCGAGACGCCTAGCTTCCGCCTCTATAGAGTTTCTTGGGAGCGGAGTTTTGGAAAACTTGTCTACCTGGTTTTGAATTAGAGGATCCAAGCTCACTATGAGAGGACCAAGAGCCTCCTTATCTCCATAGCGATAGCGTTCCCAAAGTTCTAATTCACGCTGTTTAGTTTTTTGTTTAATGTCCATGTTACTGCATTATACCTATGTATTTTACTAAGTCTGCTACTACTGAATCTATCCTTGATTCTACTTCAGCCATAGAAAGTTCGTACTGATTAAGTACTACCTGATCCTGCTCTGTTGGAGCTCCAGCTTCCATATTAGATATTTTGTCGTCTATTAGTATGGTTAGCCCAACCGCTTTATCTACAAGCTCTCTTAATTCAGAGCGCAGCCTTCTTATCTCTTCGGTTTTTGCTGGATCAGTATCTATACTAGAGGCCTTGAATAGTGCGTCTAGATTTTTTAAGTGGAGATCTACCGTAGTATTAGAAGTTACCCCGCCAAATGCTATAGGCGGCAAAGCTATAACTTGGGTTATGGCCCATGTCATACTAAAAGTATCTAATAATGGTCTCTGTGAATCAATGCCTAACTGTAAAGTAGTTGGATACCCTATATACATTTGATTATTAACTGTTAGAACTGCTATACTATTGTTATCAACTAATTTAGTTCCCCTTAGATGATTCTCATAGAAACGTCTAAACGCATCGGCCCAATAATTAGATATACCGCTGTCAGGAGAATCTCCATCTAGGAATAGGCCTCTAAAATTATATGCCTTCATCCTTTGATTAAAGAACAACAGTCTAGGTGTATCAAAGGTTTCTATAACTTGAAGCTTTTCTTGACCAGCTTCAGAAATTCCCTGAAGAAAAAACTTATTAGACAAAAAATGTTTCTTTCCAGTAAACGAGTTATTCTGGTAGCCCACCACTGCAATATGTGCCGGAGAATTTTTTTCTATAGCGTCTATAATTGTGGATTTATGGCTAGCCGCCACCTTGTTAAAGTCGGCTTGATATTCATTTATATCGCCTTTTTGGGCGAAGGGCAGATTAAATTCGTATGGAGCCGGAGTATTAGAGGCCATTTTCTGCGTCCCTTAGGCTATTTTTTAAATATGTTACTATTTCTTGTCTTTTTCTTATATATGGCCATGCCTTGTTTGCGTTTAAGATGCTAGTATTAATAACGCCACTTCCTATAAACTTGCTTACGTCATTAGTGTATAGATTTCTTTCAATCTGCTCGTATGGATCAGTTAGCTTAATTGCATGTTTTAAGCTAGCTACCATAGCATCTCTATTGCTAAAGCTATCGCTTTTTTTCTCGTTTGGTAATACCTCGTATATCGATTTACTTCCAAATGGAAGATACTGGTCGTTTATACTCTGTATTTTAAAAACCCCACTCTCGTAATATTCTGGCATCATCGGATGCTCTTCAAACTCTTTTGATAGCTTTTTTTGTAATTCAGCGTCATCTACTAATACGTATGGTACACAAAAAGCTAGCGATATATTTTGTGTAGCAGATCCTTCTGCAGTTATAACAGAAGCTAATCCAGCCACAACACCTACTAAGCTTGGTAGATCGCTTTCTAAAAATACTCCAGGAAATCCAAGCAGCCTATGTGGGGTATATTCTGTCATAACGGTGGCATTAGTGGCAGCTGATCTTAGTTCAAAATATCTTTTATCGGTCATCCGCCTCAGCAAGCTATCGTATTCTTTGCCTGTATCAGATAAAGTAACTGGCTTATGCTCAACTGGAGCAGCGATTACATGGTCCTCTTCCTCTTTGGCTTCGTAGGAATCTAGAAATATTTGGTCTAAATACTGTAGTCCGTCCTCTTGCGCTGGGTATATTCCGCGTAGCTTTTCTTCGCTGGTATGGAATCTTTGCAGAACCCCTCCAGATACTACTAATTCTGCCTTAGGAGCAAATCCTATTAATGTAGATAGTTCACCTCCTAAAAGAATAGGCTTACTCTTAGTTGAAAATCTAGTGGGCTTCTTTAATGCGTTATGATCGTAACGCAAATCCATTATTTGAGTTGGAAATACGGCATTACACATAATAGGCGCTGCGAACGCCAGCCTAGGCTTAATTATAATTGACTTAAGTTCTCCGTTTATAACTACCGGAGTTGGAAGTTCTACCCAATCATAGCCTATATATGAGCAAACAAGACCTACAAGCTGTTTAGCAGACATAATATTTGGTGTATCGGTTTCCCCGCTTAGGAATTGAGTAAACGCTATGTTTTCTATTAGATTCCTAGTTTCTCTATTTTCAATGACATATATACGATCATGTAGCCTTTGGGTTGTATCTATACGAGCAAAATATTCATTATAGGCCTTAATGTAGGAAAATAGCTGAGTAAATAAATTAGTGGTTGTAAAAGATACTGATGCTTTATTTTCTTTGACCCAACCATCTAATAGCATAATTACACTAGCTATAGGAGTAGCTGCTGGACTTAGTGGCTGTAGTTTTTTAAGGTTTTCGTCAGCCTGTCCCTCTTCCCCATTGCTTTTTATGATACCCATATTTACGTAGTAATTTCCAGTGATAGTGCTAGATATACTAAATTCTATTTCTTGGATCCATGCATGGTCCCAAACATTGGTAAGCCCTACAAAAAATAATCCTATTGTCTTTGCCGTAGTAGACTTAGATATGTTAATCCCCGCAAATTCACCTTCAAAAATAAGTACCCACTTGTCCTTCTCTTTATAGTAAATATGTCCTATAGTTCCAGGTATCAGGGTTGCTGCAAATTTATTTAAAGCGAGCGTAACAGTACAAGAGGGCGTAGTGTTTAGCCCTTCTTGTATTTGTACTGACGCTATAGGAATATTTGGTATACCCTCTAGACTCATTTTCAGTTTTACAGACTTAGCCGTTATGCTAGTATTCACTGCTTAATTCCCCAGTTATTAGCCGCTTTTAGTCTTTCCTGCTCATTCATGGATTGTATTAGTCTGGCTAATAGATCCAGAAATTTGCTTACTTCAGGAATACGCAGCATAGCTATCATTGCTGCTGAGCCTTCTACAGCGGCTGCGCTATTTACTTCTCCTCTACGTCCTGAACCATACTGCATCATATTCGCAAATTTTGTTGCTTCCGCCTCAGCAGCTACGTCGCTTATAGAGGTGTCTAGTACAAGACCATAGCCTCCCTGTTGAAGAGATCCAAGCCCATAACTTCCTAGCTCTTCTTCAGTCATTCCAGCTGACTTAGCCCTTTTCCAGGCTGATCGTAGCTGCATAAACTCTTTGGTTGCACCAGTTGTGGACTTAACAGTAAATAGATCGTCTGCCTCATTTAGTATATCATCTAGCAAAGCTTTTTTATCTCCTGCGTACGTAAAACGATTTTTATTGGGAAGTTCTTCAAGATCTTTTTCTATCTGTGAACTCATTCTAGTATCTGCTAGTTTAGTTCTAGCTACAGAAAAAATTGATAATGCCTTTTTAATGTCACCGCTGTCATAGTCATCTAAGATATCTGCCATAAGCTTGGAATCTGCACCACCAAGCCCTATTAGCATATTTTTACGTTCGCTATCTGGCATATCCCTCATTGCGTATAGTAATTCTACGTACCCGCCTTCATAGCCTAATTTGTCAGCTAACGCCGTTTTCTCTTTGTTGCCACCATGAAATGCGCCATGTCTACTAATAAAATACGTTGCTGCTTTATCTGCATCCTTCATTTGCTCTTTTAGTGACTCAGTGGCATCTGTATACTTGCTATAAACTGCCTTATCCTCTTCGGTAGCAGTATAAGTTTTACCTTCTTCGGTTACTACCCTATTAAAATCAACTATTCCCTTACTAGGCATAGGCCTCAACTTATTTATAGTTGAATCTAACTTATAGGCAGACCAGTTCACAAACCTAGTAAATGCGCCTGGATTGACATCTGCTTCATCTCCAGCCTTGTTTAGTTCCGCCTCTATTACTTTCCAAGGATCAGACATTCCAGCCCATGATCCCATTAATAGGTCGGCATCAGGTAAGGAAGACGCTATCTTGGTTTGCATTAAGAATCCACGCATTTGTTCTGCTGACGTTATGTTTAGATTCATAAAATCCATCATATAGGCAGCTTGTGAGGCTTTTTGTCCAAGCAAACCCTGTATTCCCATGCTTTCAATGTATTGATCCTGACTTCCAAGAAGTCCTAGCATATCTTCGCGGGAATTTATATTCCCAGCTCCGCGAGAAATAGCAGCTAGAAGGTCATACTGTACGCCTGTTCCGCCAGCAGCATTAAGAGCTACCCCTAATGGACTTGTTCCTAAGTTCATTCCATGAGAAAATAATAATTGAGCGGCCTTATCCTTACCACCAACCTGGTTGATGGCCTCTCCAAGGTAACCCATATTTATAGACTGACCCACCAAAGTATTCATATCAGACATGCCCATAAAACCAGTTTGTAGGTTAACTCCAGTTCCCTGAACCATAGAAGCCCCAGTAAAGGCAGACCCTACCATTTCTTCAGTAGTCATGCCTGCAATACCAGCTCTACCAGCAAGCCTTAGTAATAGATTTTGCGTCTCTAGCGGTGATGAAGTGATGCCAGCCTGCTCCATTTGAGCCATTGTAGCAGTAGCTTCTCTTAGGCTAGTATGTAATAGGTGCGATACTTTTTGTGAACTATCAACTAACTGTTTTACTTTTTCAGTATACTCTTCTACCGACCTTATAGAATCAAATCCTCCACCCTCTGTAAATTCTGCCACCATGCCTTCAATTTGTAAAGGTCTAAAGCCCATAGCATAAGAGGATTTAGATTGCCCAATACTTTGTATAGCATTCGCTATAGTATTAGACTCTGCTCCAGAGAACTGTCCACCAGCAAAACGGAAACTGCCTTCTCTAACATATTTAGAGATTCGCTCATTCTCAATGTTAAGGCCTTGGGAAAATCCATATAATCCTCCTACTGCTTCTTCTATTAACCATCCACCAGCGGCACCAGCGAGCCAACCTGCTGGTCCTCCAAAAACAGCTCCTACCGCGCCACCTATAGCTGCACCACCAGCAGTTCCACCAGCTAACCCAAGAAGTCCACCAGTTACACTAGTCTGCATTTCTGCGCTATTCCACCGCTCAGCGGCTTTTTCTTGGAATTCGCTTCTACCCATGCGATCTTCATTGGGGTCATAAAACATACCGAACTGCCCAAAGAATGACCTAAACATACCGGCGTCATCAAAGTTAGCCTTAAAGCCAGCATCAATAGATACTGGAGGAAGTAAAGCTCTAGTAAGCGGTACGGTAATAACCTTCTCAAGAGCTGCAAATTCGTTTGCTTTAAACGCGCCCATCTGCATAGAAGTAGAGAGTTGCTGTATCTGCGCAGAAACAGAATTAGTGGTCTCATTCATTGCTACAAAACTTTGGGATACTTGGTTTCCAAGATTTTGAGAGAAGTTAGACGCGGTATCTACGAAACCGAAGGGTTGGTTGTTCGGCTGCATAGGGGCCGGCTGAACAAAGCTCTGCGTACTCATAGCATTTTGTAGCTGAGACTGTATGTTATTTAGTTGCTCGTGTAGGCCTTGAAGGTCCATTAGGCTTTTTCCATTGTTTGAATATGTCTTGAGCTTTCTTCTCGAACTTGGGATCTCTTCCGCGAGAATACCTTAGTTCTTGATATGTCTTGACTAAGTCGTTAAACGCATTTATACTTTCTTGGTTAGACTTATCTAAAAGCGTGGATCGGTAGTTAATCTGGAATTTTAGATCTTCCATTTTTTCTTGACGAGCCAAATACGCCATTAATAGCATCTCTTGATGTGAGCCCCGTTCAACACCGATACCCCTTACTTGGAGCTCGGCTTTGTATCTGTTGAAGGGGTTGTTGTAAAATTTTCGATAGACTCAGAATTGAATTGCTCTTTCAGAGTATTTTCAAAGGAGGTCTGAATCTTAAGCAGCTTATCCAGGAAAGCTAACCCTTTAGTAGAGAGGAATTCACTAGCCTTCTCTGAATCTTCAAACTTCTGTCCAGCAAAAGCAACTAACGTTTTGGAGAGGTACTTTAGCTGATACATATGCATTTTGTAGATAGCTACTTCGTTATCCCCAAGTGTCTTCATAGTAGATTCGATGTCCAACTGGTCCTGAAGAGAGACTGTTTTAATAGTTACTTTGGGACCTCTATCCTTGATTAAGTCGAACGTGTAAGTTGCGTAGCCTTGCACCAGGTAGTCTTCTAAATACTTGTCAATGCTGAGCTCTACGTCTTCTAAGCGATAATTCTCGGCCATTTTTTTCCTTATGGTTTTTCTATAGTATAGTAAAAAAAAGTAAATGATGCAAAATATGGTATAAGAGATTAGCTAAACTGTAGGTTTTTTATTACATTAGAGAT